>OGHC01000010.1_pt1 | contig 210403 bp, 192 predicted proteins | sample 1571381 | NCBI WGS metagenome assembly OGHC01 (sample SAMEA2581945, study PRJEB24529) | metagenome | biome: Human gut stool | place: China | collected 2011 | reverse complement strand
TCCACCTGTTCCCATTCCGAACACAGAAGTTAAGCTCATACACGCCGAAGATACTAAGATGGCGACGTCTTGGGAAAATAGGGCTGCGCCGACACCCTTTGTGTCAGCAGCTAAGTTATTACTTAGCTGCTGATTTTTTAAAGGGCCATTAGCTCAGTTGGTCAGAGCAACCGGCTCATAACCGGTCGGTCCTGGGTTCGAGTCCCCGATGGCCCACCAATTTTACTTTTAGGGGTATAGCTCAGCTGGTAGAGCAGTGGTCTCCAAAACCACGTGCCGAGGGTTCGAATCCTTCTGCCCCTGCCACTAAAACGCCGTAGATACGTCATCTGCGGCGATTTTGCTATATTCGGATTTGTTCATAAAGTGTCGTATTTTCCGTTTTTACGACACTTTTGACACACATTTTGTCGTCAAAATGTCGTCAGAAAAACTGTATAATACATATAATAGTATTTCAAGAAATAGATATTGAACAAATTTTTCTGAAATCTATTGAAAACTTTTTTTTATTGTGGTAAAATATATAGAGAGGATGTAAATAATTGAAAGGATTGATTATAAGATCTCCTTGGATTGAATATATTCTTTCTGGGAAAAAAACGTGGGAAATCAGAGGATCAAATACAAAAATCAGAGGTACAGTCTATTTGATAAAAAGCGGTTCAGGCCAAGTATATGGTACAGCCGAAATTGTTGATTGTATAGAATTGTCATTAGAACAGTATCAATCTGCATATAATAAGCATATGATTCCATCAGAGTGTTTGAGTCAGTTACCGTATAAACGTACATATGCTTGGGTATTAGATAAGGCTGTATTATTTAATACGCCATTGGAATATAAACATCCACAAGGTGCTGTAATATGGGTTAATATAGAAGACAAATGAGTTTTGGATGGTGAAATTATGAGCAATCAGAAAAGCTTTAGTTTTTCCTATAAATTGAAAAGTACATCTGAGAAGGATGTGACTTTTGATGCTCATGTTAATGTGTGGAATGTTTCGGATAGAAAAAGTAATCCTTTTATAGATTTTGGCTTGTTAATTCATAATTATAAATTGGTAGAGTCTATTTGTTTTACAGCTCCATTTGAGGTTGCCGATTCAGATATTATAGATCTATCAAAGCGTTTGCAACAGAAAGAAATACAATTAATATTTAATAATAGTAATTATATATATAAAGAGATTAATCGAGTTTATACTGGCTATGAAAGGGAGAATAATGATACTGTTTTAATATTGCCTATAAAAACAGATAAGGGAAATTTATTAAAATACTGCCAATATGAGTCTATAAATGATGAAAATTTAATGCTTCAAATTGTTTTTTCATCGTTAAATGATATTCCAAAGGATATTGATTCTATATATATTAGATTTAGAATTCAAAATATAGCATCACAAAGGTTATTGAGTACATTAGCTAATAAGAATAATTACTTGGAGAGTGCCTTTATTGAAAGGCAGATTTTGGATTTCAAACTTAATAATGTTAGAACAATGAATCAATATGCTTTATCTGCTCTACAAAATCAAGGATATGACTTAACAAGATTTGAATCGATCCATTTATTTGTTATGGTACCCTCTGATTTTGAAGTTTCAATTTGGGGCAATTTTTCAGAGTGCCGTCAATTAGAAACAGATGAATGGAATTCGTATTTAAAAGGAAATATATCTGAAAGCACAAAAGATATTTTGGCATATCATTGGAAAGAAAAGATGGATTCAATTAAGCAAAAAAAGGTTGACGAATTTGCGCAATTAATTAAAATTGAGCATAAATCTACTAATTTTTTGATGATTTTTCTATATTGTTTAATTGTAATAGTACTTGGAGGGTTAGGAAGTGCTTCATTTGAAGCTTTAAAATGCTTGATTAAAAGTGTAATATCATTGATAACATCGATTACAATATAAAAACATGAAAGGAGTGGTTTTATGTTAAATTCAAACTTTAAGTATTTTTCAATAAAAGAATTCGATACTTTAAGCCAGATAGCATATGCAAAAAAAATCAATTCCTTTTTAAGTATTCTGAATTTTGAGTATCCCGGTTTCAATAAATGGTATTGGTCATTATTTGAAAATAATATTCTTAAGAGTGACCGGGAGATTATTTTCTATATGTTTAATAACGATATTGCTGGTGTTGCAATATTGAAACATAGTAGTGATGAAAATAAGATCTGCACATTAAGAGTTTCTCCAATGTTTCAGCATATGGGTATTGGAAGTATATTGATGGAAAAGAGTTTTGAAATCTTTGATGATGATAAACCATTAATAACCATACATATTTCTAAGTATAATAGTTTTAAGAGTATTTTTGAAAAGTATAATTTCTCTTTAGAACAGCAGATTCAAGGTTATTATGGCTTATTCAAATCTGAATTGTCATATAACGGTATCCTTTCTGACAATTTAATTGATAGAAAATCAGTTATAGATGTTGCTGCTTTTTCTATTGAGAGAATGATGTTTGGTTATCCTTTGGAAAATAAATTTTATTCTATTCCCACTTTTAGAAAAGCATTACTTATTTAGTTTGACATAATGAATTGATATATAAATGGCGGGTATGATTCTTGATTGAAGCATTCTCGCCTTTATTATCTAACTATTATATTAATCGCTTATGTTGCAGGGTAACCGTAAAACCCCGTCAGAAAACTGTATAATATTATGCGATACTATATGATATTCTTAATGTTTGTAAAGCTAATTTTAGTGCTGAGGACAGAACATATCTTTGGAATTATTGTCCTGAATAGACTGACAGCTCGCCTGTATGTCAACCTTGACAATTGAATGCCGGTTGCTGTCCGTAAGACAGCAAAACAGAAAAGCTCACAAGCGGTAGAAGGCCGGCTGTGAGCTTTAGATCTATATAGGTAGAGAAAGATTATAAGTCTTTACTATTCTGTTGAACAGATATCTGTTTATGCACTTGTGTTTTGATGTATGACTTGGAATCGGTATAGTATTTCGAGCGTTGGAGAAAACCTGGTGCCCACCATTGTAGTAATATGTAGAATAGCCGTTATTACGCATAATTCTTCTCACATCCCTTAATGTGTAATCCTTACGCACTCTCATATAATTTACCTCCTTCACGCTGCTTTGCAGGGGACAGTACCTGATAGATCCTTTCAAGCATGGCAGCATTTGAACTGATGAAGCTCATGCGCTCCTCAAAGCTTTCGTTTATAAATATTTCTTTATAGTATCTGAATAGCTCAATATTGTTGATAGCTTCCAGGAACAGTGGATGTATCGGCTCCTGTGGAGTATTTGGAGCGTAAGCCCGTAGGTTGTGCTCCAGATAGTCACAATAGCGGCATATGAGCCTGTATGCGTTGTTTTCGATTTCATAGGGTGTGGGTGCTTTGGGGATAGCCTGTCCTGTGCTACGGTATGTATGGTATTTGTTAGTGTAGTCATCATGTATGATAACATTGAAGTCAGCAGCCAGCCTACGGGCACTGTCAATCGGGGACAGACTAAGAAGCTGACCTGTGAGCTTTATCACGTCGCCATGCTCATGGCAGCCAAAGCAGTGAAAATGGTCACTGTATAGCTTCAGACTTCCTGTGCGCTCATTATGAAACGGGCAAAGGGTTATTCCATTCTTTATCGAAAGTCCATAGAAGCGGGCTGCGTCCTCTATGCTTACAGCCTGCTTAACATCATCAAAGATGCTCATATGATTCTCCTTTCCGAACAGCCACATCTATAAAGGTGTGGCTGTCAGTTATATATTTTCAAAATATTTTTATACAGATAATTTATGTATTGTCTGATAGGATACCCCATACTCCCTGGCAAGTGCCGACTTGTTGCATCCGGGTGCGGACAGACGATGTCTGATCTCCTCTATCTGTTCATCTGTCAGCTTTCGGGGACGTCCGCCCTTGTTAGCTGCGGCGGGTATCTCCATAGGGCTGAGGGTGAAGGCTATATACACCTTGTCGCCATAACGGTCATTTATTTTTCCCTGTATAACAGAGAAACCTCTGGAGGTCATAGCTCCGATAAAGTTGTCCGCTTCCTCCTGTGAGGTGGAGCGTGTGGTTGTTAAGCTGATATCAAATTTCATATTAAGATCTCCTTTATAAATAAATTTTTTTCGGTTATCTGTCATAACTGCTGTGGGAATTTACGGACTTTGGCGGATCAATAATATCCAGCTCATCTTTCACAAGAGGATAGATGCCATAAGCGGTCCTTATTTCATCAGCATACTCCTGGAAGCCTGCTTCTTTGTCTGACCTTTCTCCGACGTTCAGCATAGCTTCAATGAGCATAAATGGCTTATCATCCGGGTCTATGCAGTAAGCCTCATATTTGCCTTTTCCGCATACGAGAGTTGCAATGCCCATACATATGTCCCGTATAACTCTGTATGCTTTATCCAGCAAGCCTTTCAGCCTGTATGTCACGTTCTTCAGCTTATTTATCTCATTATCCTTTGATTCGATAATGGACTGATATTTCGCAGTGACAGCCCTTTCCTTGTTTTCAAGTTCATATTCAAGCTTCTGTTCAGATTCATGCTTCAGGTTTTCCATTACAGCATTGTGGGCAGCGTTATCATCAATGAGCTGTTGACAGAGATTTTTTATTGTACCGTCCCTGTCAGCAATATCCCTTCTCAGGAGCTTGTTTGACGCTTCATAAGCTTCAAGATCGGAGGATAAATCCTGCAGCCGCTGTTCGTAGTATTCCTGAGGGCTGTCCTTCATGCTTTTGAATTCACGAACCTTTTCATCAAGCTCCTTGGCGGCGGAATTAAGCTCGGCTGCGAGCTTATTGTTGCTTTTCGCTTTATCATCATTGCGCAGCTGTTCCTTGTGAAGACGCTCTGCTCTGCGATTCTGCAGTCTGTCACGTTCATCAAGCTCAGCCTGCTGTAATGACTTCTGCTGTTCCCATGTTGCTTTGTCTGCTGAAATGGCGGCAGATATGCTTTCGGCGTTTTTCTGTGCATCGGATATGATAGTGTTCGCCTGCTGATGTGCCTTTGAAAGATACTCCTCGGATTTTTTATAATTATTATCGGTTTTTGCAGCCTTTTCGGCTAACTGTGCATTTACTGCTTCGGCATTTGACATTATGATGGCAGCGTCTTCGGCAGCCCGGTTTACACGGTCAAGCTCTTTGCGGCTGATAATGACCTTATCTTCTTTGAGAAACCTTTTGACGACCGGGGGAATTTCGGTTACGGGAACAGGCTCAGCCTTGAATTTCTCCATGTTTTTGGTTTTCTGTCGGAGCTGTTTTATAGTCTGGTTGCCTAAAGCGGTGGCATCGTTCTGAATCCCTATATCCCTGCCGAATACGGCTCTCATGTGTTTTGTCAGGTCGGGGTGAAAGGTGTTCAGATCCTTACGGGTGATACGCTCCTTGGCGGAGAGCTTCGGTATTTCCTTTTTCTTGTCAATTACCACGGGGACAAAAGCATAGTGTATGTGCGGTGTGGTTTCGTCCATGTGGACGTATGCGGAGATCACATTTTCTTTTCCGTAACGGGCATTCAGGAACTTGTAGGTTTCGTTAAAGAACAGCGGCAGCTCTTCGGGTGTGAGTTCCTTCGGTGCGGTAACGATCCAGTCACACATTACATTTACATCGGCTCTTTTCATAACCTTTATTTCGCTTAATCTTTTATGCAGGAAATCAAGCTGCGGAAGAGGTTGGTCAATTCCTGCAAGATTATGATTGAGAGCAGTGCGGCTTTCGTCGATCAGGCTGGTGCTGCTTGAATGTGTCCTGTCATAATGTGCGAGCATATGTCCTGTTGCGGCGGCGGTATATTTTTCAACGTGAGCTATAGCATATCTCCTTTCTTTCGGGTGGTCGGATAATTCAGAGAGAACGGGGAGCAGGCACGTCCAGCCAGATTGCATCTGGTGGAGCAAGTTAACCAAAATTCCGAGCCGTCAAGTTCGCCCCAAGCGAAATTGACGGCTCGGAATTTTGGTTAACTTGCTCTCAGACGCCGAGGGCTTCCGATATTTCCTGCGGAAATATCGCATTGGGGGAACGGCTCCGAGACACATAGAATGCAGGTTATCAGTACAGATGCTCCAGCTGGCGGACTGCCTTCTTTTTCTGCTTCTCTATGGTATGATAATATATACGCATCGTCGTTCCTACATCGGAGTGGCCGAGCAGCTCAGACACTACCTTTATATCCACACCCTTGAGAATAAGGGTGGTGGCGAAGGTGTGACGCAGAGAGTGGATTATGTCGTCCACGTCCTTGATATAGCATCTGTCGAGAATACTGTGGAAATACTTGTGCATATTGTGGGGTGACACGATGGTGTGGTTTTCCGTTGCGATGACACGTTCATCATCTCCGATGATTCCCTTCAAATGCTCCAGAGCCTCAACAGCCTTGCTGTTCAGATCAATGTAGCGGATAGACCTTCTGGTCTTGGGTGTTTCCTGTTCGGCGAGGATATATCCGTCTGCTTCTCCGTTTGTTCTGTTCTTGTGTTCGGATACGTTTCCGTGAATGTAGATGGTCCTGCTTTCAAGATCGACATCCTTCCACTTCAGATAAAGAGCTTCTCCGAGCCTCATACCAGTATTGAGAATGAGCAGGAAAGCATATCCGTAGCGGTTGGCGATATTGCCGTTCTTGTATGTACGCTTACATTCCTCAACGATAGCGTTGATCTCGTTTTCGGTATATGAGCGCACCTCCTTTGCAGGCATAGACACAGACACTGCTGTGGGAAGTGATACGGCGAGTGCAGGGTTTCTGAGAATTTCGTTTCTTGCAACTCCGAGATTCAGACAGGAGTTAAGGTTGTTGTATGCCTTCTTCACTGTTGAACGGGAATGTGTCTTTGCGATCTCATTCAGCATATGCTGAATATCGTCGGAGGTAAGCGCCTGTATCTGCAGATCTCCGATATACGGGTAAATCTGATACTTACAGGACTGTTCAACCCGATCGAAGCTGGCAGGCTTCTGCTCGTTGATCTTTACGGTGTAGAGCCAGTGATCCATATAGTCCTTAACGCTCATTCTGCATACGCTGGACATATCATATTTAGCGGACATTTCACGAAGCTCCTTCGCCTTTCTGCGGGCTTCTGCTTCTGTTGCTCCGTACACCGAGAGGCGTTTACCGCCTCCCACCGGAACCTTGATCTCAAAACGGTTATCCGTTCTCTTTGACATTTTAGCCATTATGGAGCCTCCTTATAAAATGAATGTACGGCCTGCGTACTTGTCGCACCAGCTCTCAAAACGCTTGACATCCACACGGAGCGAGCCTCCGATCTTTATGGCGGGGAAGGTTGACGAATTGAAGAGCTTATAAACCTGTGTTCTGCCCAGGTGGAGAATGTTCATAACATCCTGGGGAGTGTAAAAGTCTGTGGGGTACTTCTTTGTATTTTCCATATTTGTTTTTCCTTTCTAAAGTTCAGAATTAGTTTGTAAGGGGTATATTTTCAGCTTCGGGTAAAAGCAGATAAGGATTTATATCGTATATTTCCTTTCTGTTGTTGCTCCTGCGGGTATCCTCCGCAGGTGATACCAATCTGAGATAATCATTCTGCATAAGCTGTTCAATAGCATTTACGATCTGCTCCTGAGAGAAGTTTTTTCCGACTGTTCTTTTTATATCTCTCAGGGATATTCTTGTAATGCTGTCCCTTCGGGCTTTCTGCAGGATCTTCTGAATGAATACCTTTGCGGTGCTGTCATAATTATCCGCACCTACCGCAGCGAGATACTGCTGTCCGTAATACTTTGCGATCTCTATGGCATTCTGCATTGTTTCTCCCGAAACGCAGAGCTTATGATTTTCGTCTGCATAATGCAGCAGTCCCGCTATTCGCAGGATCTTGCCGGGAAGCTTTCCGAAATAATCACGATGATATTCAAGCATTCCTCCGTCAGCCATCTGCATTTCGATGGTTTCGGAAAAGCTTCAGAAGATCTCGGCAGCATCGCTGTAAAGGTCAAGTATTGGATTGTCGGTTCGGAAGGACAGAAGTCTGTATATCAGCTTGCGGTATGCTTCACGTATTCTTATGCCCTCCGCCGGTTCATCAATAATAAGTGAGCGATGACCAACCATGCTCATGGGCTGTGTTATAAGAAATCGCTGGACAAGCCCCTTTCCCGTAAAATCATTGTTGTTCAGCACATCATTCAGTACCTTTGGCTGTACGCATATTCCTATGGTAAGGAGCGGGTGCTCAAGAGCTGTGGAGCCACATTTGCGGTCAACCTGTGTGGGAGTTCCGTCATAGCCGGAAAGATAGATGTTAAGATTGCTTGCGCCACTTTTGCTGTACATTCCCGACATCACACTGAACTGTCCTCCCTCGTCTGACATTATAGCCATACGGTCACCGTTGGCAGCCATATTATCTACCAGCGATTCGGCTGTAGTATCGGAGGTTATAAGCTTTAAGGGAAGCTTTGGTGTGAGTGAATCAAGCTTACGCTGTATTTCGTTTACCTTCGCAATGCTCTCTTCCTTAGTGATAGCCCTTTCAAGCTGGTTTTCAAGTATCCTGCGTTCGTGTATGTATTCCATTATTTCGTCATGGTGATTATTGTTGTAGTCGGTCATATACGCATATACTGGTGAGGTCAGTGCTTTATAAACAGGTGTCTTGCGTTCTCCCGGAGCAGCCGATATCATTACATACAGATTAAGTTCTTCATTATAGAATGAACTGAAGCTGATTTTTGATTTACCATGCAGGCAGAGCGATAATACTGCAAGCGCTACTGAAGCGGGCATTTCAGGTGCTACCTGTATTGTTTCGGATATGAGGCTTGTCATGTTCCTTATTACCGGAGGTAATGCGAACAAAGGAAACGGAACAGGCTCCTTGTTCTGTTTTAGCGGGATTGGATATGATACATTGTTGGGTATTACCGTGTTATCCTTGTTTTCTGTCATGCTGTAAGCTCCTTTCTTTTCTCAGGCAGATATTCTTTTCTTTTTATGTAATATTGGCCTGTATTGTGATGCAATGTTTTGTTGTGGGTTATTTGTGCTTGACAAACACAAAACAATATGATATACTATAAAAGTAGCAATTATCCGGTTAATAATTGTAATTGTAGTGTATTGTTGTGTATTGTATTGATTGTATTATGCGCTACAATATGCTACAATATCAATAGAAATCGGAGAAAATATTTTATAATTATCTGAATTTGTAGTTGTTGCACTAATATGAATGGAGATATTTGTATGTTTTGGCAGAATTATAACGATATTTGTGAGAGTAACGGTGTCAGACCACGAAAGGTTGCAGCGGAACTTGGAATTGCAGATGCAACAGTAACGAGATGGAAGAACGGCAGCATTCCGAACAGAAGCACCTTAGAGAAGATTGCGGCAAGATTTGACGTCACTGTGGAATTTCTGCTTGATAATGAAAATATATCCGTTGATGTTAAGGAAAAGCGAAGCACGTTCAGGAAGCTTACTTCTCTTCCTCAGAGATGGGCAAGCATTCACAGCGGTCAGGATATTGATAAGCATTTCCTGGCTGATATATCGGAGTTTGTAAATGTTGACTGGTATTTTCTGCGTGATGACAGTCAGGTCATCTATGAGCCTGAAAAGAAGGTGTATAAACCCGGTGATGATATTAAGGGTATTGATGAGGACAAGCTCATCAAAGCATCGGCATATAAGCGTTACTGCCTTGAAAATACAGAAATTCTCCATTCAATACTTGATATAATGGACGATTGTGCAGATTCGCCCGAGTATCAGAAGCTGCAGATCCAGCTGTCCCGTATTGTTCTGTCACATCTGGCTGATAAGGGAATCGGGCAGGAGCAGCTCTTAGCATATAATGCACTTTCCTCATATAAAATAGAGTTTTTGTATTCAGGTAAGGAGAAGCTTGATCCTACATTCAATTACGGTTTGAATTACTCCGATCTTTCTGTAATTCACAGAAAAACAAAACTCAGCTACCTTTATATGTTCACAGGCATAGAGGAAAGCTATGGTGAACTGGTAGCTGAGGTATGTGGGAATTTATGATTTTATCTGTCGTAACCGGCACGGACTGTCATTCTACTGGCATAGCATGAAATGGCTATGGAAGGCAGATTTATAGCGAATATGGTTTCGAATGTCGAACTGGCATGGTGTAGAAAACTGTCTAGTGGTCTTTAAAACTATCGTTCAAGCCAGGGATACTACATATACAGAAATATATGCATTATAATCTAATTATGGAATGCTAGATAGCTATGAAAAAGAACTAATGAAAGGAGTAACATTTTATGTGGACTGATAATGCTTCTGATATTGATATGTTGTTTTATAATCCTTATGCTGAGATTATTTCAAATACTGCAATTGAAACGGATGATTCATCTCTTACAATAGGTGTTTTTGGATTGTGGGGAGCCGGTAAATCAACTTTACTTAAGTTAGTTGAAGATAAATATGAGGAAAAAGATGGAATAGAATGTGTATCAATCAATGCATGGATGTTTGAAAGTTATGAGGATGCTAAGTCTGCAATAATGGAAGCACTTCTTCGAGAGTTATCTGAAAAGAAACTTTTTACGAGTGTGAAATGCAAAATTCAATCGTTAATTAAACGAATTGATTTCTTCAAACTAGGGACTAATTTAGTTTCGAGCGCTGCTCCCGTTATTGCCAGTGTTGCATCTGGCAATCCGTTGCCTATGATTTTGTCGCTTCCCAATACGTCAGAAAATATAGGTGATACAATAAAAGCAGTTGTTTCAGGTATACAGAATTATAGGAAAGAGTATGTAAAAAGTGAAGAACCATCAGACGAAACAATTGTTAATAATATCAGAATATTCCGAGAAGAATTTCAAAGTATCATTAAAGAAAGTAAGATTAATAGAGTTGTTGTATTGATTGATGATTTGGATAGATGTCAGCCAGAGCGAATAATAGAAACCTTAGAAGTAATAAAACTGTTCTTGTCTGTGGACAAAACAACATTTATTATAGCTGCAGATGAAAATGTAATTCAGTATGCAATAAAGAAGAAATATCCTAAAATCGATGGATTTAATATTGACCTTGATAAGGAATACATTGAAAAAATGATTCAAGTACCAATATCAATTCCTGAGTTGTCAAATAAGGATATACAGAATTATTTGCTACTTTTAGTACTGCAGAAATATTTGAAAGAGGAGGCATTTAATAAAATAATCAAGAAAATTGAAGAAGAAAAAATTATGGTAACACAGTCTGATCCTATTGAAATAAGAATGATAGAAAGCTACATTAGCAACATCTCTAATTCTGTTCCACTCGAAAAAAGAGATGAGTATAAGGAAGTAATGGATGCCATTTTACAGATCAGGTCGATAGCAGCGTACACATTAAAAGGAAATCCACGTCAAATCAAACGTTTCCTAAATACATTTGTTATGAAAAGGCAGCTCTCCAAATTGTACTATGGCGATGAACTTGATATGAAGATAATGGCAAAACTTTTGATTTTGCATAAACTTGATTCAAGACTTTTTGATGAACTTAATGAATGGAATTCATATTATGATACTGAAAATGAAAACTATAAATTAATGAGAGAAGCATTGGAAAACGAGACAGTAGATGAATATAAAAAATGGCAGAGACCACACATTAAAAAATGGGTAGAGTGTGAGCCTGTTTATCTTGAAAAAATTAATCTAGACAGGTATTTCTATCTTACAAGAGAAATTTTGAATACACAAAATGAAATTACTGTAGATTTAAGCACAAGTGCCAAGAAAGTACTTGAGAAGATTGGTAGTATAAGTAAAGCAAATGTTCCAGGTCTGATTGATGACATAAAAGCATTAAGTGTTTCTGATTTGAATAATGTAATGGTAGTAATATTGTCAAAAATTGAAAAGAAAGCAATTAATGTCTATGTGTATAGCCAGTTGTACTTAACATTCGAAGATTATCGTCAGCAAATATGTGAGGCAATACTAAAATCAGATTATAAAATAAAAGCACCAGATATTCCATTATATAAAGAAATGTATAGATCCGATAGAAATAGCATAAATAACCTTTTAGAAGAATTGCAAACAAGGGGACGAATAAAGGAAAATGCTCTAAATGAAATAATAAATGAAGGAGAATGAAATGGGTACATCAAAAGGGTATATCCCACCTACAACGCTACATTGGAAGGAATCTAAGCGAGCGGTTACTTCGTATATTAATTGTATGGATTATGAATCCAGGGAAAAAGCGATAAGGAAATTTGCAGAGGCTATGCGATCAGATATAGCTGCTTCAGCGGAATTTGTAAATGCCGCAGGTAGCGTAATAGCATTTGCAAATTTAGTTGCAACTGATGGATTCAATAATGCATTACACAATTATGGCAGAGATGATCTAATTGGAAAATCTTCTTCAGAAATATATAGTGCGTTATTACAGGAATTTACAAATTACGGAAGTACAACAGAAGGATACTTATCGTATGTGTCTATAAGTGGTGCATTAGAGGCATTGGAAATAAGTGATTTAGAACAGCTCAAGGATTTGGATCCTACTATATTATTAAAAGAAATAATTATTGAATATGTAAAAAATTGTTTTGCTTTTAGGTATGAAGAAAAAATACTTGAAAGAAAAACTCCCGATGAAACAGATAGGATCTTGTCTGAAATGAACGAATATATTTCAAATGAGTTACACACAAAACTTGTAATAGATGATATTATGAGGGATGATTTTACGAGAATGGATTCATTGGATGTTGTAAAAAAATGTTTGGAAAGTGCTTATAGAGTTTTCATGATTTTTTATGGAGATGAGTAATTTATGCAATTTTGGATAAATAAGGAAACTGATGAAATTGTCAACAACGAATGGAGCGATGCGTATATTTATTCTCTTAAAAGAAAAAAATATAGCACAATATTTACAAACATAACAGATGTATGGTACAGAATGGATTGCTTGGCTCTTTCTGCAATATACGAAGATTTATTTATTATTGGACTTAGTGTTTTTTCAATAGATAAACGGTTATCACGATCAAAATTTTTAAATAATTGGACCAGAGAAATAAGTGTTTCTATTCCTGTTTTAGAGTATGAAAAGTGGGTATATTCAGTTGAACAATGGAATAGAGTGTTATCATTCCTGACTGGTGATATTTGGGACATCCATTTTAGAAAAAGTAATGTTTTATATAGTAAACGAGACACGCCAAATAGAAAACACTTGAGTATCGCCGGATGTGATTGTGTAAGTTTGTTTTCAGGTGGATTGGATTCGTTTTGTGGTGCAATAAAACTTTTGGAGGAAGGAAGATCTCCTTGCTTAATCGGGCATAATGAATATCCCAAATTAAGAACCAGACAAGGTATGTTTGTTGATTCTTTTAAATCTTTGTATAATAAACAGAAAGTAAAATTTATAAGTTTTTCTGCTAATTCACGCGCTCCACATAAATCTAATGGTGAAATATTAGATTTAAGTGAAAACACCTCTAGAGGTAGATCATTGTTGTTTTTATGTGCAGCACTTTCTATTGCGTCTATTCTGGATGGTGATATGCCTGTATATATTCCTGAGAATGGATTTATCGGATTAAATCTGCCATTAACGAATAGCAGAAAAGGAACATGTAGTACGAGAACTACGCATCCATACTTCTTATCATCATTTCAGGAAATATTGGAACAAGTTGGAATTAGAAATAAGATAGTAAATTTTTATGCTTTTTCTACGAAAAGAGAATTAGTTCAGGAAGTTATGGATAAAGAAGCATTCTTAATTAATTATAGAGATACAATATCTTGTTCGCATCCCTGTCTTCCTCGATATAACAGAGATGGTAATACGGAATATCCTATTAACTGTGGATATTGTTATCCATGTCTGATTAGAAAAAGTTCTTTGTTAGATATACCAGATGACAAGTATTCTTTTGCTGCTGAAAAAGATGAATTTGTTATGAAGTATTCTGGGACAGCAAAGATTCACGATTTAAATGCAGTTGTAAGCTCAATTTATAGGTATGAAAAATTAGATGATGCACAAATAGCTGAAATGATTAGGTATGCTGGTAATTTGGATGATAATCAAGTTAATAATTTTATTCGCGTATATAAATCAACAATGAATGATTTACAAGAGTTGTTTTCAAAGTGATATTTAAGGTGGGTGGAAAATGGCTAAATTTGTAGATACACATTTTCATTTGAATATGTATAAAAACTATAATGAATTATTTAATTATATAAATGAACATGAGCAGTATACATTATGTATGACAAATTCACCAGGCGTGTTTTATAGTTGTATGAATATGTTTGAACAAAGTAAATACATAAAGTTTGCTATTGGATTTCACCCACTCAATTCAAATCTAAGGAAAAAAGATATGAATGATTTTATAAAATTGCTTCCGAAAACTGAATATGTTGGAGAAATAGGTTTGGATTTTTCAAAAAAGAATGGATTAGAATATAATGATCAAATTGTTTTTTTTGATACAATAGTTAAAGAAAGTGCGAAAAACAATAAGTTGATGTCAATTCATATAAGAAAAGCTGAGAAGGAGGCATTTTCTATAATCGATAAATATAAACCTAAGAGATGCATTATTCATTGGTATTCTGGATCAATTGAGTATCAAAAGAAATTTGAAGATATTGGTTGCTATTTTTCAATAAATGCTAATATGATGAATGATTTTGATTTGATAAAGGAATTATCAACTGATAGAATACTGATAGAAAGTGATGGACCATACTCGAAAGTTAACGGAAAGAAATTTCGACCACAGTTGCTTGAAGCAGAGTATGAGTATATATCCAATTCATTAGGAATTTCAAATTTAAAAGAAATAGTGTATAGCAATTTTTATAAATTACTATTAGATAAATAGTTTTTAATAAGTGATAGGAATCGAAAATAAATTAGATAGTAAAATTTGTTAATAGTATAAATAATGGAGCAACATGAGAAATATCGGCAGAGTGAAGAAATTATTACAGAATTACAAAATGATGCTTAAGTGTTTTGTCGTCAAAATGTCGTCAAAAGCAAATATGACAGTAAAAAACCACGCAATATAGGCACATAAACATATTGGACACTCCACCTCCAAAACCACGTGCCGAGGGTTCGAATCCTTCTGCCCCTGCCATCAAAAAGCCCGCAACTACGTCAGTTGCGGGCTTTTACTTTTTCTTTTAAAACTGAAAAAAGCCGTTTCATAGTACGAAAATAGTACGAGTTGAAAATTTTTTGACGGTGTTTTTCAGACTTTCGGAAAAAATAGTACGAGTATAGTACGAGTGAGCCGCCAAACAACGTAGAATAGGCATTTTCCTGTACTTGCTTTTATTCAAACATAATATTTATGTGGTTTTGAGCCGCAGAATACTTTATTTTGAAGTATTCTGCGGCTTTTTTGTTTGCCTTAAATTATAAGTAGGTGTGATCTATATGCCTAAAACTGAATTTGACTATTATTACGGCATTGAAGCCGAGCAATTTACTTTTGTCCGAGTGCCGAAAGTGCTTTTCACTGACAAAGAACACTTTGGCGGCTTATCCAATGAAGCAAAGCTGTTGTATGGTTTGCTTCTTGAACGTATGAGTTTAAGCCGTAAAAATAACTGGATAGACAAGCACAACAGGGTATATATCATTTTTCCTGTTGAAGAAATTGAGGAAAGCTTTGATGTTGGTCACGAAAAGGCTCTCAATCTTCTCAAAGAGCTTGACGATCAATCAGGAATCTGGCTTGTAAAGAAAAAACGCCGAGGTCTGGGACTGCCGTCTATTTTGTATGTGAAGAATTTCATTGTTAAAGGTGAGCAGAATACCAATCTTGTGCCGACATCAAGAAGTCTGGAAAACGGAATTCAAGAAGTCGGAAAAACAGATTTCAAGAAGTCCGAAAATCAGACTTCTGCAAATCCGAAAAACAGACTTCTTGAAGTCCGAAAATCGGACTCTAATAATATTGATATAAATAATACTGATATGAGTTATACTTACGATCAATCTATCAATCCGCCACGGACTGACTTTCAGAATTTTTCACCCGGAGATGGATTAATTGATGGAATAGACAGAAACACAGTTGAGGAAGAAATTAAGAAACAGATCGACTATGACTGCCTCATCTCTCACCCTGACAGCTCTGTTGTTCAAATGGCAGAAGAAATCAAAGACCTTATGGTCGATGTTCTCTGCGGAGAGCGAAGTGTGGTATCGGAGGGAAAACGGGTATCGGAAGAAACGGCAAAGTCGGCTTACGGAAAGATAACATTTGAACACGTTCAGTATGTTCTGCAAAGCCTTGTGAACTATCCCGAAAAGATAAGTAGGATTGACCGATTCCTTACAACGTCGCTGTTCAATTCGGTTTACACGCTGACTAATGCAACATTTGCAGGCTTTGAACACGATATGGGGTTGAAGATGATTTAGGTGGGTACAAAAAATCACAGCACCCGTTTGAGTGCTGTGAGAGAAATAGGCTCGATAAATAGAAATTTCTCAAATATACAAATGTAGATTTGCTGCTTATGTAAAATCAACAATTAAATATGCAAGAGTACTTTGGATTATTTTTAATTTTCTTCTTTTTCTCCTCTGGGAAAGAATCTATAGTCATTTCTAAAAAACTTGGCTCACATACAATTACTTTAAGACCTGACGGGTCTACAGATCTCAACAGTGATGAAGTAAAATGTTCATCGCTATCTCCATTCTTTCTGCTCTCAGCATTCCTTTCTTCCCATTTTAGGATTTTTCCGTTTTTCCACTGTTCAAATTTTATATAATGCTCAAAAGCTGAATCAAAATAGTCCATTGCAGTTTCATGCTCTCCAATATTATTTGCGATTTTTACGCATTCCATATTTATAAAACATAAGTCGCTATGAAATCCATAACATTCAGTACCCACAATTTTTTCAAACAACTGTAGGGTCAATAAAAGCAGCTCCAGACCCTCACGACTGTTTTTCAATTCATCATTACACGCTATTGCCTCACCAAGCGATTTTTGAAAAGCATGGAGCAGCTCTAATACTGCTTCACCACGATATTGTTCAGCTCTTTTATCATCATTTATGCTGCCGATACTTCCCAAGTTACCCAGCAGAACCTGTTTGCACAATTCAAGGTCGGGCTGTTCCGATGCTTTCTTCTCGGCATTTTTATGTTCACCAAGGTTGGAATATATGGATATTAACGGAATGATGCACGATTGGTCGTGAGCCAATAATTCCTCATATAGTTTAGCAGCTTCCTCCCAAAAGATATTCGGAACTTCGCCCTTCTTTTTCCAACCCTGCATATTTAAGGCACAAGCCAGCTTTGTCTTAAAATCCACTCTGTCAGGAAATTCTTCAAGTCCTCTTCGCATCAGAGCAATACACTCCGTCATATCATCGTTATTATTTATCAGCCTTTGAGCCTTATTATTATATTCCTGAATTATTCTGTCCCTGTCATTATTATAGCCAAACAATTCATCAATCGTTATATGAAAATAATTAGCAATAGATGGAATCATACATATATCCGGATAACCACCATTTGCTTCCCACCTTGAAACGGCTTGTGGTGTAACACCTAAAGCAGCAGCTAAATCTTCTTGCTTTCTTCCGGTTGCCTTTCGTAAAACTTTTATTTTCTCGCCAATATTTACTTGCATTATATTTAATACCTCCAAACTGTTTTATCACCGGTGTATGCTAATTATAGCATGAAGATATAACCAAATCAATTATCAATTCATTGTTTCGTACTCAACAAATAGTTGTTTTATGTAAAAACGTCCAAGTGGGCATCATTCCACTTGAACGCATCAAAATTTCTTTAAAAATCACAGAAAGGAAATACCCCATGCGCAAAAACAGCAAATACATTTTGATCTCCGAATACTGCAAAGCGAACGGCTTGAAACTGACAAAATTCTGCGAAACGTTAAGCAGACATCCTGAGCTTGCAAAGAAACTGAAAACCAACTCCAAGGGCGAACGTGTGCTTGATGAAAAGGCAATAACGGCGGCAGGGGCAATTCTCCGCAAAGAGAACAGAACCAAGCAGGGCAGAAGTTATGCTTTCTCTGCTGCCGATGAAATAAATATCCTTGCGGCGAAAAATGAAGTGCTGCGAAAGGAGGTGAGCAGGCTGAAATGTGAGAACGAAAGGCTGAAAGCTGTCCTGACGGGCAGAAATGAAAAACGAAGAAAAAACATTGAGATGTAAAAAAGGAGAATCCCAAAATGATCTATTACAGAAAAAACACCGATCCCGAAATGCCGCTTCCCGAAGATTTTGATATTCTGTTCTTCGGTGAAAACGGCGGCAGGAAGAAATCCAAGAAAACAGTCAAGCTTATCGCAGTAATTTCTGCTGTGTGTGCAGCTGTGGCAGGCACGATTTTTATTATCCGTCACAATGTGAAAAAGCCGAAAGTGTGATCTATGAAAAGACTGCTTATAGAAGAAATCGAAAAGCTGGACAGAAATTTTCTTACGCCTGCCGAAGCGGCTGCGGCTATGGAAATTTCGATTTCAACATTTTACCGAAATCGTGAAAAGATGAATCTTCCGACGGTGAGGTCGGGGCGTAAGATACATATTCCCAAAGACGCATTCCTTGAATTTCTGCATTATGGAAAGATGAGGGACAGGCAGAAGTGAAATTTTCCGAATCGTCAAAGGACAGCATCACAACAGTTTGCTATGGAGAAGTTCGTGAGTGGGACGAAAGAGCGGAAGCGAGAAATCATTTCCTTGAGGCGATGATGAATTCCGACGGTGCGGAACGTGAGAGATACTCAAATGTGTATTTCAAAATCATTCGGGGATTTGATTACTGCACGGACTCTGATTCCGACTGAATTTCTTTCAATGCACTTCGTTCTCCGGCAGAAATCGATGAAAAATTACCTTTTTCGGTGCTGTCGGGGGACGAGAGTGTGATGCGGAGCAATAATGGGGCAGATACCCGCAAGCGTAGAAAAGTCATATGACTTTTCGATGCCGACCGCATAGGTACGGCATTTTTAGGGATTGCTCCCTAAAACCCTAATATAAAAATAAGTAGATAGGAGATGATAAAAATATGCCGACAAGAAAAGGAAACAAAGCCATTGTGATATATTTTCCTCCCGAACAATGGAACATTGTTTGCAGAAAAGCTAAGGCGGCGAAGATGAGAAACGGGACTTACGTCCGAAGAATGGCGGTCAAGGGCGAGGTCAAAATCTACGAACTGAAAGAGCTTTCAGCTTTGAAAAGAGCATTTCTTTCAATCGGAAACAATGTCAATCAGATCGCAGAGGTCGCAAATTCCTCCGGTTCGGTTTATCAAAAAGACATTGAGGACTTGCAGAAAGAGTTCAAATATTTCCGAAGCGTGATGAAAAACTATCTGTTTGAAATCTCGCCGACATACATTTCGTGAGGTGTGCCTTGCCGATAATCAAACATATTCCGATATACGCCGCTCCGAAAAGACTGCTTTCTTATGTGACCAACGAAAAGAAAACGGAAAAAACTCTTGTCACGGGGCTTAACTGCTCGGCGAATGCTTCCGAAGCTTATGAGGATATGAAACTCGGTTTTGAAATGTTCAGCGGTGAGAGATTTTTCAAAATGTCGATAAGATCTGAAAAGGCGAAATCCGAAAAGCAGAAAATTCGGCTTCATCACTATATCCAGTCATTCAAACCGGGAGAGGTCACTCCCGAAGAAGCTCATCAAATCGGAGTGGAATGGGCGGAAAGGGTTTTCGGGAAAAAGGCAGTCGTGCTGTGTGCAACCCATACTGACCGTGGGCATATTCATAATCATTTTGCCGTATGCCCTTACGATATTGACGGAAAGCACTGGCACGCCAACAAGGAAAGTCTGCGGAGATGCAAAGCAATATCCGATGAAATCGCTCTTGCTCACGGGCTTGAAATCATTGAACACCCGAAAAAATCATATAACCACAAGTACGGCGAGTACAAAATGCGAAAGGAGGGGAAGTCTTGGAAACAGAAATTGTGCGATGACATTGATAATGCGATTATGAAAGATAGTGTTCGTAATATTGATGACCTTTTAAAAGAACTGATGAAGCAGGGCTACGGAATTAAGCGAGGAAAGTATATTTCAATCAAGGTCGGGCAGAACAGAAAGCCAATCAGAAGTTTTCGTCTGGGTGACGGATATGCTCTTGAACATCTTGAATATCGTATCAAGCATAAAAATTTGGAAATGCCGCTTTCCGAAACATTGAAATTTTCAGGCATTCAGAGGGAGTACGCTTTGTGTATCAGGCAGATACAAATTCAGCTTTACCGCAGACCCGAACCCGATCGGCTGCACCTTGCCACATTCCGAGAGGTTGAAAGGTCAAGCAGACTGCTGTTCTATTTGCAGGAACATCGGATTCATTCTGTTGAGGATTTTCAGAACGCTGTTGCTGATGCTGATGAAAAATTATCGGAACTGAAAGCCAAGAAAGCGGAGCTTATTCAAAAAATTGCGGACGAGGAAAAGATAATAGAGGACATTCCGAAATATCTTGAAATTCTCGGTCGCAGACCTTTTCTTCCAAAGGACGCAGTAGAGCTTGCACAGTACAATTATCTGAAAGATGCAGGGATAACCTCGCTTGAAGATGCGGAAAAGCACAGGCTTATGCTTGCCGATATGAAAAGTCGGCTTGAAGATACTGACGGGAAAATCCGTGAAGCTGTTTCCGAGAAAAAGACCGTTTCCGATTTTTATGCTTTGTATGAAAATCAGATGAAGTCGGATTATCAGGTTTTGCTTGAACAGGCAAAGGCGGAAATTGAGAATATACGCAGGGAGGAAGAACGGCAGAAAGCTGAAAAAGAAAGGCGTGATTTGCAGGCGGAGGACAAAATGCAGGATAGGGACAGGTTGGGATTTTCAAGGTGATGAAAAAATCACAGCACCCGTTAAAGTGCTGTGATTATGAACTGCTCGATAAATGGAAATTTCTGTGTATTTGTATATAGAACTTATGTGTCTAATAAATACTATTTATACCAGTAAAACCCATCATTTTGAGTATGAACTAAAGCACCTTTAGGTACTTGTTTGCAAATAATGTGTACATCCATATAATCCGGCATTGGAGAAAGCATACCGATAATTCCCATTGGAATACATATTCCCGAAAGAAATGCATTGGGTGGAGATAAAAGAAATATAGCCAAAGGTATTATACCTAAAAGCATAGGCATTAAACTCATCATTATAAAACGACGCTTGCTGATTGGTTCGTGACATACTGCAAAAGCCGCAAACTTTTTTAAACATATTCCTATGTAAACTTTTTGACCTTTTTTATAACAAACTCCATGTAAAACTTCGTGAACAGGTATCAACAGCAACCCCAATATTATTCCTAATGGAACATATATCGGATTCATTGCTCTTTCACCAATAATAAACCATTTAATACATATTATCGCATAACTAAAAATTAATGGTAAAATACCATATAGCATACTGCTTTTAAAAATATTATCCGGTCTTTCTATTAGGTTTGCATTGTTTGGCAACGTATTTTCCGGGAAATCCGTATCCCAAGATTTGTTACCGCACCAAATTATTTTAGGCATAAATGCATCTCCTCCAAATTCCGATTTGTCGAGCAGACACATTCAATCTGCTGTTAAAAGCATTATACCATATCAAAATAAAAAAATCAAATATAAATCAAAGAAAGGGGAGGATAACCAAAATCACTTTTTCATTTCTTCTTCGTGCAGGCGGTCAAGCTCGGCATAATATTTGTCAAGCTCTTCCATAACAAACCGCTTGATCTCGGAGGTGACGGAAACCCCACGCATTTCACACCAAGCCTTGTAGTCCTTGAATTCTTCCATTCGGACACGGGTGGAAATGGTGTGCATATTCTCTTTGTCCCATTTGCGGGCATATCCCTTTTGCTTTTCCGATACGGGCATATTATCACTCTTTCTACTTGCGTAAGTATTTAATACCTTATTATATCACACCCAAACGCAGAAGTCAATGTGCGCAATGCACCGGAATTTTCCGAAAACTTTGTCCGGGATAACTATTGAAAACTACTGTCGCAAGTAGTAAAATATAAATGTAATCAAAACACGAAACGAAATGTTCCGGTGGAACATCAAACGGAGGTAATGATCTATGGCAGTTAATTTTGAATTCAGTCTTTCGGACAGGGACTTTAATAAGCTCCGACTTCTGAAAAAAGCAGACGGCGAAACCGATATGACCTTTAACGATTATGCGGAGGAGCTTTTAAGCGGTGCTATCGGCAGAATGTACCGTGAATATGACAGGCAGGGACTTATCAAGGAGGACGAAAATGACTGATGCCAAGAATGAGCTTATCATTGCCAAGACGATTCTTTCGGCACAGGCAGAGATCCTTATCAGCCGTGAAAAAAGGATCAGAAATATCCGTGAAAAAGCGTTAATGGCTTATGCCGAACGCAGAAAGCCGAAGCCACAGCGTAAACCTATGACCGCCGAAGAGTGCAGGGCGGTCTGGAACACGCTTAAATATGTAAATAAATGAAAAGAGGTATTTGTTATGTTAAGAATTTCCGATGAAAGCTATGAGAGAGTAACCGAGATCTTGGAGGATACAGGCTATGCTTGTGAAACCTCCGATTATTATGAGGACTGGGAGGACGTTGCAACGTCATCGTTCTGCATTATGGACGATCTGGATGCTGAACGCTATGAAATGACCTGCGAAGCCATTAGTGAGAAAATCATCGACCTTAACGATGAGAACAGGAACTTTGCCAAAGGCATTCACTCCGCATTTCTCGGCTATCTTAAAGAACGTCGTGACTATCTTGAATTTAACGGCTACTATGACAAGCCCGAGCTTCCCGAAGATGCAGATGAGGATGATATTGACCTCTATAACGAACTTTTGGAGAGGTACGAAGCTTATGAGGGGCTTATAAATGCTGTCGATAAGTGGATAGACAAAATGAACAGGCTTGAGCTTGCGTGAGAAAGGATACTGATATGAAAGTTATAACTTTGGCGAATATGAAAGGCGGAGTTGGCAAGTCCAGTTCCGCAACAGCTCTCTCGGCGATACTTACCGAGCGTGGATACAGAACGCTCCTTATCGACTGCGATCAGCAATGCAACAGCACAGATACATACCGTGCGGAAACCGAGGGTGCAGTGACCGTTTATGATGTTCTCCTTGATGACAGCAGGATAAGCGTGGCTGAAGCGGTTCAGCATACCGAGTGCGGTGAAATACTTGCAGGGGACAGCCTGCTCCGTCAGGCAGATGAAAAGCTGAAAGGAGGCGTTGACGGGCTTTACCGTATGGCTGACGCTTTGGAGAAGTGCGAGGGGTATGACTACATAATCATTGATACTGCTCCTGCGATGAACTCCATATTACACAACTGCCTTATTGCCGCAGATGAAGTCATTATCCCTGTTACGGCAGACAGATATTCTTTGCAGGGACTTTCACAGCTCAACGAAACCATAAAGGCGATAAAGAAGCGTCAGAACCCGAAGCTTACGGTTGCAGGACTTCTTCTCACAAAGTACAACAGCCGGGCAAATCTTTCGAGAGAGGTCAGAGCATCGCTTGAAACCGTTGCGGAGAGTATGAATACGAAGATTTTCGATACTTCTATCCGTGAGTGCATAAAGGTCAAGGAAGCACAGGCACAGAAGCGGACATTGATAGAATATGCAGCCAAATGTACGGCTGCCGAGGACTACAACAGGCTTGCCGATGAGCTGACAGGCTGAAAGGGGGAGAATATTATGGCAAGGAATGTTACAAGCAAATTCGGGGTTGCGGACGGTCTGGACTTCTCCTCCGAACAGGGGATAACGAGCATTGCAATAGACAAGCTGGTGCCGTACCGCAATCACAGATTCACTTTATATAAGGGTGAACGTCTGGAAGATATGATTCAGAGCATAAAGAAGAATGGAATTATCACGCCCATAATCGTAAGAACTATGGACAACGGAAAGTATGAGATACTTTCGGGACACAACAGAGTTTTCGCCGCAGGGCAGGCAGGACTTACGACTGTTCCTGCTGTTGTAAAGACTGATCTGTCCGATGAAGATGCTGAAATTTATGTTGTTGAAACCAATCTTATTCAGAGGGGCTTCAAAGACTTGAAAATAAGCGAACAGGCTTTTGCTGTCGGGTTTCGGTACAGCAAGCTTTTTGATGAACGCAAGCTTAAAGGCATCAATGATGAGCTGTATCTGATAGAAAACGGAAAGCCGAATCCAAATGCAGATGTTCCGGTGGAACATTCGACTACAAGAGAAGCCACGGCAGAACAGTACGGCATCAGCTCGGCAACGGTGGCAAGGCTTTTGAGGGTGAACAAGCTTATTGACGAGTTCAAGGAGCTTGTGGACAAGGAAAACATCAAGCTACGTTCTGCCGTCGATATTTCCTTTATGACCGAGGAACAGCAGAATCTTACATATTCGGTTATGGTGAAACTAAATGTGTCTGTTATTGATATGAAAACGGCGAAACAGCTTCGTGAAATATCGTCCTCATACGCTGTTGTGTCCGAAGAGTTGATAACGGAAGTTCTCATAGGGGAGTACGGCAGGGACGATGAGCCAAAGGACAAGGGTATGAAGATAACGCTTCCGACAGCGGCGTACAAGAGATATTTAAGCAGCTATTCAAAGAAAGAAGCGAATGAGATCGTCGAAAAGGCACTTGCTCTTTATTTTGAGCAGACAAACGTATAATGGAGGTAAATCAATATGGAAAACAAGGTTATAGTTCAGGGCAGGGTCATTGAGGTCGCTATGATAAAGGAAACAGGCAGAATGCTTGATTGGTATGGTGTGAAGATAAGGACAGCGGACGGTTCGGAGGGTATTGTTGAGTGCGAAGCGTATGAGCTTGACAAAAGGCTGTTTCCCGATATGAAGATATCGGTTCTGGCTTATCGTACTGACAAGGGTGAGGACGGAGAGCCTGCGGATCGCATTGTGGCTAAGGCTTTGAATTATTGATAATATGAAATGAGCCGAGTATGGTGTTCCGTCAGAACATTTTGCTCGGCTTTTTTAGTATTTCTTAAAATATAGTTCTATTTGTTATTGTTATTCTTACATCAACGTGGTATAATATCTATGAAAATAATTATATTACTGATTTGGAGAAAGTGTATGAATGATGTTTTATATAAAGGAACTATAAAAGGTTTTCCATTGATTAAGTTTCAAAATAAAAATATAATTGATAAAATAGTAGGCGGTTCTTTTTATATGAATAGCCTGAAACGTTATCGTGAATTATATGAAATGGAAGGTGATGAATTTATAGGAGATCCCTGTGAGGGTAAAATATTTATCTCCGAAAAATTAAATGCACAGTTTATTGTTCCTGAAAAAGGAATATTTCAGAATTTAAAAGATGTTGCAATTTCAACGCCAAGCGAAGATGATTTTGTTTTTTGTATGTTTGGAGTAGATCCTAATGAATATACTGAATTTAAGTTTTCAGAGGAGCAGCGTGAAAAAATAATAAGTACTTATGATACAGCACTGTTGATTACTGACGTATATGAGTATTTCAGAAGAATTAGGCAGAAAGCGTCATCTGAGGGAATAGAGATAGAAAGTGACTTTATAAAATATTATGATGAATATATTGATATTCCTCAATTATTTGTTAATCTTATGAATGGAATGCAAAAGGTAGTATATTACAAAAGAAAAAAATATTCAATTCAGCAGGAGTTTCGCTTTACATCTCCAAATCCTCAAAAAAATATGTTCCTTGAATTTAATATTGGGAATATAAGCGATATTTCCATAACAATGGCGTCAGAAGATGTATTTAATTCAATAATAACGAAAAGAAAAGATTAATACAGTGAGCATAATAAATTTTGCGGGAATTTTACAATGTTTTCGTGCTCCGTTGATTTTAATTAATATCATAGGTTATGATTAATTGTATTCACTATTCTATTTGGTATAAATATTTAGAATGATCAATAGCTAAATATATTTTGTAAATAATAAAGGGGACTGTGGCAAGAATAATTAAGGCAATACCGCACAAACCATTGAAAATCAGGAAGAAAAATGGTATAATATAGTTATGAATAAACAACTGACATTCTCACTGATAAGCGATGAACTGGCACAAGCCAGAACAAGCAAAAAAGAATTTCTTGAAAAGATAGAGCGGATAATACCATTTGACGAGTGGATAGGGATAATCAGACCGTGCTATTACAAAGGAGAGCACGGAAACAAGCCCTACGACCTCGAACTGATGCTTCGTATATATCTTCTCCAGAATCTTTATGACCTTTCCGATATGAAAGTAATGAACGAGGTAATAGACAGCCGTGCATTTTCAGATTTCTGGGGAGTAGATTCACCCAATCAGGTTCCCGATGGAGATACTATCGGAAGATTCAGAAATATACTTGTTGAGAACGGATTACAGGAAAAGCTGTTTCATCAGGTAATTGTAATTTGACATACAAAACGTAAAAAGTCAAAAAAGCGAAAAAAGCCGAGATAAATCTTAAAAAGCCCTAAAAAGCACGTAGAATAGCCGTTTTAGAAGCGTAAAAAAATGAAACAAAAGAAAATGCCCGAGTGTCTTATGTCAAAGACATTCGGGCATTTTTACGTTTAAAAGGCAGAACCTGCGGACGATAAAAACGGAGCATTTAAATCTTTTAAAAGTCTTAAAAATGGCTTAAATACGTCACTCAACGTTTTAAATGAGTGGCAAAAGTAAATTGCTATAGAAAAAATGAAAGGTGCGAACTGCGAACCATAAATTAAATGGGGTACGAACCAGTTCGCACCCCATTATTTTTGCAAATTATAATTGTAAACTTCATTGCCTGTTATAAATTCAACAATCTCTTTTTTACTGCTGAGTATTCCTCTTCGGAAATGGCACCGTCATCAAGGAGCTTTTTGTATTTAGCAAGCTCATCTGCAGCAGATGAAGGGGCTTCCGGTGTCTTTTCATCCGGATTGGAAGAAGTGTTTTGCATAGCAATGGCATTGAATGCACCTACAAGCTTTATGGCACTGGCTCTTGTAATCTGATAATCTTTAGACGAATCAGAAACAGGAGATGTAAGGAACGGAATGGTTATCACAGGAGCGCTTATACTTGGCGTATATACTATAACATTAAGCGAATTAACGGTATGTGAGCGGTTAGCTGTTGTTGCTCCGACAACAGCGCCTACTCCTCCAAAAATAGCGGATCCGACAACGGCGCGTAAAACGCCATTTTCAGAAACATACTTATTTCCATTTTCATCAAGCTCTACCTTAACTATATCATTGAAACTGTATATTTTACTCTCACCATTAAAATTATATACAGTCCATCGTTTGGCTTTTTCATCTATCAGAGCAGGTCCGGCAGCCATTGTGATGGTAAAATTGTTGGATTTAAGCCAGTCTTGCAGTGTATCGGAGTCTTTTTTCAGACCTTTACAGCCTTTTACGATATAAACTATTATAGCTATTATAATCAAAGCAATCGGTATTGCGTACAGTATGCCAACCTTTTGATTGTATGTAAGTTCCAATGCTGTTAAAATCATTTTGCTATACCTCCATAATGTTAAAAGTTAAACTCTGCCGATGACAAGTCCGCTGCACCTTATATCTTCCGGATCATAATCGGAAAGAAGGATATCATCATATTCCTCGTTAAGCGAAATAAGTCTGTCCCCACCGAACTTCTTGATGTAACCACAGCCTTCGATAATGAATATGCCGATCTGTCCCTTTTCAACGCTCTGCTGCTCTTTGACCAGAACGATATCTCCATTGTAATAAACAGGCTCCATACTGTTACCATGAATGGTAAGGCAAAAGTCCGCCTTGCGGGCTTCCGGGCTGTCGGGAACATCAATGGTATCCCATTCATCGGTATCCAGCATATCTCCGGTTCCTGCCGAAACACTGTAAATACTGTGTTTGATTGAAATTTTTGGGTGAACAGGCTCCGGAGCAGCTTCGGCATACATATCCGCTATTGCTTCTGCTCGGCTTACAAGTCGGATTTTTTCTTTTTCGGGCAACTGTTTATAGTATTTTAGTAGTTCTGCTTCATCTTCGGGTAAGTTCAAAGAAGTGTTTTTTTCTTTCCCATACACCAAATAATCAATAGATACATCAAAAAATTCCGCTATTTCTACAATATATTTTCGGTACGATTCACTCTTACCAGATTTCCAATCAGAATATGCCGTTTTCTTTAGATTTAAGTAATTAGTTAATTCTTGCTGTTCTCTTCCGTTAAGAAGGGCTGTTATTCTATCTAAAATGCTCAATTATCACACCTCTGTATATAACATATTTAACAAAATTAGATATTTTTCAACTGAATTGCACTAAAAAATATTGGTAGTAAGAAATTATCGTACTATAATATAAATTGTAGGTTATTCCTGCGGGCATAAAAAACCACAATCATTATATCACAGACGGCAGACAGCTGTCAAGGAAGGAGATGTAAATAAAATGACCGATTTAGAGATACGCTTCGGCGGACGGCTCCACAGGACAAGTGTGGGCGTAGAATTCACAAAAGTATGAACGGAATGCGGTTGATATCGTTCCCGCAGGAAGTGAAATACGGTCATATGGGATATTAACGGACAGATGAAAAAAGCTGCTCCGAATGGCGAAGCCTGCCCCAAAGGAAATGAGGGAGCGGCACACCCTTTTAATACCCCTTTTTAATGCCTTTAAATTGCACGGAAGATATTTGACAGGGTAATTTTACTGCCAGATATCAAAACGTCGTACAAGCCGTTTTTGTGGCTTTTGCGTGAAAGGAGATGCAGGCGTGAAAAACAACCGAAAAAAAGCTCTTTCCGATATAGCAGCCGCTATGTCGGAAGCGGGGCAGAATGATAAAACAGACACCGCTGCGGGGAGCTTGCAGGACATCATCTCCGCAGCGCTCAGTGAACCCAATGATAAAAAGCGGCGAAAGCTGCTCCGTGACTTTGCCGCACGCCGTGCCGACGTAGCGGCTTTTATTGCGGATAACGAGGATCTCATAAATTCCGAAGCCGAGGCGGCGCTCATCGGTGCGGCGGTTGGTGGGACAGCAGTTGAAAAGAAAATATCCTACAAAGGCGGAAGAAGACAGGAAACCACTGTTAAAAGGCATATCCCGCCTAATATGGCTGCACTGGGAATGTATCTGAAAAACAGAATGCCCGATAAGTACAGCGACCACCCTGCAGGTGAAACCGAGATCGAGGACACAAGCGAAATAAACGAGGTGATAAACAATGCGGCAGAAGATACGGACGAAGAAAACAATACCGTATAACTTTTCCCCGAAGCATCTTGCATATATCCGCCGCTGCGGTGACTGCGTTATAAACGTGGCGGAGGGAGCGGTCAGAGCGGGAAAGACAGTGGATAATGTCATTGCCTTCTGCCGTACGCTGGAAAAGTCACGGGATCTTCTTCATCTTGCTTCGGCGGCGACCGCTGCAACAGCAAAGACTGTCATAGGCGACAGCAACGGCTTCGGCATTGAGCATTATTTCCGTGGTCAATGCAAATGGGGCAAATACAAAGGCAATGAGGCGCTTATCGTATGCGGCAGATCTACCGGATACCGTAAGCGTATCATTATATTTGTGGGCGGTGCAAAGGCTGACAGCTACAAGAAATTCCGTGGTGTATCCGTGGGAATGTGGATAGCCACGGAGATAAACCTGCACCACGACAACACCATTAAAGAGGCTTTTAACAGACAGCTTGCGGCGCTTGACCGCAAGGTATTCTGGGACCTTAACCCCTCACAGCCGCAGGCATCTATTTACAGGGATTACATTGACCTGTATGCAAGGCAGGCGGCAGAGGGCAAGCTTGCCTTCGGTTACAACTATCAGAAATTCACCATTTTTGACAACATCAACATTTCTGAGGAAAACCGCAGGCAGGTCATTTCCCAGTACTGCCCCGGGACAGTATGGTACAGGCGTGATATCCTGGGCGACCGTGTGGCAGCAGAGGGACTTATCTTTCAGATATTTGCGGACACACCCGAGAAATTCATTGCCGAAAGCTACCCTAAGTCTATGAGAATGATAAACATAGGCGTGGATTTCGGCGGAAACAAGTCCAAGACCACGTTTGTTGCTACAGCTGTTATCGGCAATTTTCAAAGCGTATGTGTACTGGCGGATTATAAGGTGGAGGGAAGCAAGGGTACTATCAACACGGACATGGTATGCAGGAAGCTGCTGGATTTCTACAGGTTTATCCACAGCCTTTTTCCCTCCGTCCCAATCTATGCCATATACTGCGACAGCGCCGAGCAGATGATAATAAACACTATCCGTCCGTTTATGTCTCAGCACGGCGTTAGCGCTGCGGTAAAGGACAGCTTCAAGGGAGCGGTCACAGATCGTATATATGCGCTTAATACCCTGATGTCACAAGGACGGTTCTCGGTTTACCGTGACTGCACAAATGTCATAAACAGCCTCAAAGAGCAGGTGTGGGACGATACGAAGGTCGGCGAAGATGTCCGCCTTGACAACGGCACTTGTGATATTGATACAGCCGATGCGCTGGAGTATTCGTTCAGCTCGTTCCTTAAATACCTTAACCTTGACATGAAGGGAGATGATAGCAATAAACGCTGAAATAATAAACTTCCTTAACCGCACATTCGGCTACAGGCTGACGGGTGATTATTACAATGTCATTGCCATGTGGGAAGACTGGTGGAGAGGTTTTAACGAGCCATTTCACAGGATAAAGGTGAACAACGGAGAGGTCTGCCGCTCCCGTGATATGTACACGATGAAAATGGCTAAGAAAATTTGTGAGGACTGGGCTTCCATTCTCATAAATGACAAGACATTTATCAAGGTCAATGATGACTGCACGAGCCGTTTTCTGCTTGGCGACACGGAAAACGGCGGAGTGCTCGGAAGCAATAATTTCTGGGAGCAGATAAACGACCTTATGGAGCGTATGATGTGGTCGGGAACGGCGGCGGTAGTAATACGGCTGAAAAATGCGGCGGTGTCCGAGAACGGCAGTATTATCCCCGACGGCAGGACACGGATCGACCTTAACTACATTGACGCTCAGAACATTATCCCCCTGACCGTGGACAACGGGACTATCACCGAGGCGGCGTTCTGCTCCGACGTGTGCATAAAGGGCATCAACAAGATATACCTTGAAATTCACAGGCTTGACGGCAATGAATATGTGATAGAAAATCATCTGTTCACTGCGGACAAAAGCGGTACAATGCTTATCAAGGAGGACGTGCTCCCAAGCGGCGTTCCGTCCGTTCTGCACACAGGTTCGTCTGTGCCGTGGTTTGCAATATGCAAGCCTGCTGTGGTGAACAGCATAAAAAACAACAACGGTATGGGCTGTGCGGTGTTTGCAAATGCCATTGACAACCTCAAAGGCGTTGATATCGCATACAACAACCTCAACTCTGACTTGTGGCTTGGACAGAAAAAGGTGTTTATGTCCCGCTCCCTCATAGAGGATTTTATGGGAAAGAAAATAACGCCCGACGAGGTAGCACAGCAGCTGTTTTACTACATAACATCATCTGCAGAGGATACGGACGGCAAGCCCCTTGTGACCGAGCACAACCCGGACTTGCGTGTAAAGGACAATGTTGACGGCATTCAGGCACAGCTTGATTATCTTTCATTCAAGGTAGGCTTCGGCACAAAGCATTATCAGTTCAATGCAGGCTCCATAGTCACAGCTACTCAGTACACGGGTGATAAACAGGACCTTGTTCAGAACGCCCACAAGCATTTTATCCGTGTTGAGGGATTTTTGCACGACCTTGTAAAATCATTGCTGCACATCGGAAAAAGCTTTATCGACAGCAGCATAAATGACGAGGCTGCTATTTCCGTTACCTTTGACCAGTCACCCCTCATTGACGAAAATGCGGAGCGGGAACGTGACCGTGCCGATGTTTCGGGCGGCATCATGGCAAAATGGGAATACCGTGCGAAATGGTACGGGGAAAGCGAGGAGGAGGCAAAGGAAAATATCCCGTCCGATGATGACACGGCTGATATGTACCCGAACGGAGCTGATTTTGAATGATATCCCCCGCAAAGCTTGACAAGCTCCCCGCAGAAGTGGTAAACTTAGTGCAGGAGCTGCAGGAAGAGATAATCAGCGACATATGCCGCAGAATATCCAAAGTCAACTATCTTACACCCACCGCAGAATGGGAGCTGTATAAGGCAAATCAGCTCAATCTTTCCTATAAAGAGGTCAACCGAAGAATTGCCCGTCAGCTCAAGGTCAGGGAACGGACAGTGCAGGAACTTTACTCCGACACGGTGAAGCAGGCGCTGAAAGACGATGCCGATATTTACCGCATTGCGGCAGCTATGGGCAAGCTTCCGGACAGTACAGGGGCGAAAACAGACAAGTATTTCCGCTCGGCTTCATTTTCTCAGCTGCTGTCCAAGGGACTGCAAAACTCCAAAGGGCAGATGAGGAACCTGTGCAACAGTATGGCAGCAGAGGCGAACAGACAGCTTTCGGACGCTATGGACCTTGCGCATCTGAAGGTTATTTCGGGTGCGTTCTCCTACAACGATGCCATATATTCGGCGGTGAGATCTCTTGCCGACAAGGGCATTACCCGTGTGGAATATCCAAGCGGCAGGCATGACAATGCGGACGTATGTGTGCGCCGTGCAGTGCTTTCATCGGTAAACAAGTCCTGCTGCGATATACAGCTTGACCTTGCAAAAGAGATTGGCAGCCGTTATGTTGAGGTTTCTTCTCACTTCGGCGCACGTCCCTCCCACGCCGAATGGCAGGGGCAGATATACAGCCTTGTGCGTGGCGACCCCAAGTATCCGTATTTTTACGATGCTACGGGCTACGGAACGGGAGAGGGACTGGGCGGCTGGAACTGCCGACACAACTTTTTCCCGTACTTTGAGGGCATTGACACGCCCTATCACACGCCCGATTTCACCAAGAACGAGAACGACGAATATTATGCCCTTACGCAAAAGCAGCGTGGCTATGAACGTGCTGTGCGTGATTCCAAGCGACAGCTTGCGGCGCTTGACGGTGCAAGGCAGTCGGCGGAGGATCCTCAGCTCAGAGCAATGCTTGACAGAGAGTTTGCACGGCGGTCGGTTATCCTTAAAAACCGTGAGGCAAGGCTTGATGCGTTTATCCGTGACAATGACCTGCAAAGGGATAACTCCCGTGTTCGGGTCGTGGGGTTCGGAAAGAGTGTTTCCCAGAGGGCTGTTTGGGCTGATAAAAGGCGACCGGTCACACTTCATTCTGATTTGTACCATAATACTGAGTTCAAACCTAAAGAGTATTTTGAAAGCAAGGAATACAAAAATAAATTCAGGCAATTTGACTCGGATTTTTTCAGCGTTTTAGCCCGTGATTCCGTATATGTTTCGGCAAGAGAGGCTGTTCTGAATAACTATGGTCATATGTCCGAGGAAGTTTCAGTAATAAGCAACATATCCGGAGTAATAAAGGACAGGCAGTACAGCAATGGCTTGTCTGTAAGCTTCAACATTCCCAAAGGCAGAGCGGGAGCATACACCGTTATACACAACCACCCCAACAATGCTCCGCTAAGTATTGAGGATATTGTAACGGCAAGCGAATGCCCAAGCATAAGAACTATGATGGCAGCTTCCCACGATGGCAAGATATACTGGCTGCAAATCGGTGACGGTAAAAGGCTTGATGTTACAAACGAAATGCTTAGGAAAAATACAAATGAAGCGCTTGAATTAAAAAATCTCTGGGCAAGATTTATTTCTAACAACGGCGGAGATTTTTACGCTGCTTTAAGCAAGCTTGCTGAATCTTATAACTGGAAAGTTGGTGTAGTTTAATGGAAAAAAATTATCACGTTACACTTGACGACGCTGCTCCCTTGCCAACCGAAGATGATATGAAAGCATTTGCGGAGAAAATCGGAATTACATACGATGAATATGTTGATGCGTTGGATAACGGAATCTTCAAAACTGCGGATGTCTTGGCGTATGTAAAGGAAAAATGTTATCATGTTATGATTGATGACGGCGCACCTCTTCTTCCAGTTACAGAGGAAGAGTTGAGAGCAGATGCTAAAAAGTTAGGTATTTCATATGAGGATTATTTATCTGTATTAGATAACCATATTCCTTATAACGAGATATATGATTATGTAAAAAATTTGCATAAATGAGCACCTTGCACCGACAGGGTGCTTTAATTTTGCCTAAAAAGCCCTTAAAACGTGTTTTAAGGAGCTTTTTTTATACCCAAAACCAATTTTTAAAGGAGTAATATCCATGAAGAAGGAAGAACTTACTGCTCTCGGAATGACCGATGAGCAGGCGGAAAAGGTGCTGGATATGCAGATACCATTAAATCGTCCAATGAGGAAATGCTTAAACAGCTCGACGCAAACACCCAAAAGCTGGAAAGCGGTTTTGAAAAGCTTGACCACCAGTATAATACGGGAAGCATAGCTACCGAACAAGAGCTGTACGAAAAGAAAAAGGCACTGCTTGACAAATACGGTTCCGAGACCTACAAGGATCACTGGAAATTTTATGAAGAGATATACGGCTGCGAAAAGGACTTTGCGGAAGCAAGCAAGAAGCTTGAGGAAGAAAAGCTGAAAGAGACAGCCAAAACCACGTCCGAGATAAATAAAAAGATCCGGGAGGGCATGGAGAAAAACCTGAAGGATACCAAGGACGGTCTGAAAAAGCAGCTTTCGGCTACCAAAAGCAGCTTGTCAAGCATTATCTCCGAATACAGCAAGGCAATGAGTGACCTTAAATCCAACATTTCGGGTTACAAAAACAAGCTGCTGTCCGTGGGTGATATCTTCTCTGTTGACGAAACCGAAAAGAACGGTCAAAAGGTCAAGACCTATACTATCGCAAACATCGACAAGCAAATGAAAGAGATGGAAAAATATCACAGCTATGTGATGAAGCTTAAAGCCAATGGTGCATCTCAGGGACTTATCGAGGAGCTTACAAGCCTTGATTTCGAGGACGGCGCACAGTTCGGCAAGTATCTTTCAGGGCTTTCCGACAAGGAATTTGCCAAGATAAACAACTACTATAAAAAGCGTGACGATCTTGCCGATGAGCTTTCCAAGGATATGTATAAAGGGGAAGCCGAAAAGCTCAATTCCGTGCTTATGGAATGTGTTAACACTGCCCTTACCAGCCTGCCTGCTGCGGCTCAGGCCGCAGGAAGCGCAATGCTCAGCGGTATTATGGAAGGCATAGGCAATTCAGATGACCTGACCGAAAGAATGACCACATTTACCGACAGCTTTGCAGAGGTATTTGAGTCCGCTGTTGATGATATGGACCTTAATAAGAGCTTTTCCATTGCCCTTGGCGGCATAGATGCACACGCAGAAGGTCAGGAGCTTGGCAGGCAGTTCATGAACGGATTTGACGAGGAGCTGAAAAATCACCGAAGCGAAATATCCGTTTCACAGACTTCATCGGCAGAAAATCTTGCGTCCGATACATCTGCCAAAAACGCCGGAACAAAGACCTCCGGCAGCAGCAAAAATGACAATATCACCATTGACACCACAAACAATATTACCGTGCAGATCGACAGCGAAACGGTATCACGGTCAACAGAACACAGCCGCAAAACTAAGGAAAGGAGAACAGGCTGATGATTTTCAGGATTGGAAATATAAATGTACTGCCGTGGCTGGAAACCTACAATATACAGCTCGAACCGCAGTACGGCAATGACGCTTTTACCTGCATAAACGGTGACAGTGTAAATGACTACAAGGGCGATAAGGTGTCGGTAAGCTTCTCCCTGCGGCGTGTGCCGTCCGATACGGCTGCGCTTATATCTGCTGCTCTGGGCGGCAGCTCCGTGTCCTGTACGGTATCCGCTCCCACCGATATAACAACATCATTTTCAAAAACATCATACCGTGCAGAGCCGTATGATAAGGGGCAGAAATGGCATTTTGATGTAACTGTGCAGTCGCTCGGGGTCATAAACTCGGGCGACAGTCTTTAGCTATACCCTGACTATCGGAGGTATAGATGTGCCTCACTTTGCTGACGTACAGATAAAATACGATGTGGACGGCTACGGGATTTCGGGCGTTATCACTCCGCAGCTATCCTTTTCTGTACCTGCCTGCGATTATGATGATACGTCCGAACTTTTCCCCACAGGTGCGCAGGTCATACTTACCTGCTCAAATGGTATGGATATACCACGGTTTTACGTATCTTCCCGCTCATACAGCAACGCAAAGCTCAATTTCACCTGCTATGACAGGTCATATGCCACAGATCGTGACATTGCTATGCCCGATGATCTGTACGACATCAGCGGATATGCTTCCATATCTGATGTTATGGACAATATCATGGCGATATGCGGATACAACGGCTACTCCGACAGCACAGGCATTATCGGAACAGTTATCACCAAGGCTAAAAAGGACAATATCAGCGGTAAGACCTGCCGCAATATACTTGATGACCTGTCCCGTGCCTGCTGCGGTGTATGGCTTCTGCAAAATGACACAGGCACTGCCGATGTGCGTGGCACTCTTACTCTTATTCCCGTTGACAGCGGTATGGGAGCGGTATTTACGGCGGAAAAGTATTCCGATGTTTATATCGGCGGCACAAAAACATTCCGCAAGTTTATACTTACAAGCGGCAGCGAACGCTACACAGCCGGAGCTTCCGAAACTGCTTACGGTACTGTTGAGATCGAAACGCCATTTGCTTCCTCAGCTCTTGCGGGTGCGCTGTATAACAGGCTCAAGGACTATACCTATAAATCGTGGAGCTGCAATAAGATGCTTGCGTCCATAGGTCAGCTTGCGATAATACCGTCACCCTCATCGATTATAACCTTTGGCACAAAACAAAATCTGTATGTAAACAACTGCACGGTATCGCTCACATCAACTGGCATATATGCTTCCGTTGGTCGCAATGACGCAGATGAGGACGAGCTGGCATATCACAATCGCACAGAGCGTGAGATCGCCATGCGTGTGCGCATTGGTGCTCTTATGGGCAACACCGTTATCACCGAAAAAGGCGCTGCACTGGTTGTCAAAGATGAGGTAAACAACAAGACCGTAAATTACGGCTTTGAGATGGACGAAAGCGGCGTTGCCACATTCGAGGGTGCTATCATTGACACTATCCTTCCTACCTGCAAGCGCACTGCCACAACCGATGGCATAGCTCTCATTGCCGATTATGGCGGCAAAAAGCTGAAATATTCCTACAGCGAAGATGCAGATGGAAACATCAATCTCATGAGAGACGAGGTGAATGACGATGGATGATATGATGTGGTTCCTGCTGGGGCTGGCGAATGGTAAGGGCGGAAAGGTCAAGCCCATAACTATAACGGAAAACGGCACATACAATGTTTCGGACGCTGAAAAGGCTGAGGGGTATATTGGATATTGTCCTGTGACTGTTGATGTGCCTGACAGATATCAGGACGGGTACGATAAAGGACACGATGACGGCGTAAAGTCGGTTGTTATCAGTCCCCTGACGGTCACTGCAAACGGCACATACAGTGCCGCTGATTATTCCTGTAATGGATTTGACCCTGTGAATGTCAATGTACCGGACAGATATCAAGAGGGCTATGAGGACGGGCAGGAACATGGCAAATATACATTTCCCGATGGCACGTCATACAGCGATGTTGTAAACATCGTCGGCGGTGATGCCGTGGCTGATGAAACGTTGGGTGTACAGGTCAGAACAACGGAAACATACGGGGAAGATATGTATTCAACCCAAACCATTGTTTATGATTTATCGGGAAATCCATTATCAACATTGCGGAGTTGGGGATTTGCCAATAGTTTCCTGCCGACATGGGGAATGCCTAAAGTAACATATTTTTCGGTGACTGACAGCACAACAGGAGCCTGGAAGATCATATACACATGGGACAGCGGTGGCACTAGCGAATTTACAGGCACAGATACCTATTTGATTGGATTTGGGGCAGATGGGCACAAGTATTCGGCAAGCAATTAAAGGAGGGAAAACATGATTAAATCCAAAGAAGCAACCATAAATGTTAGCGGTTTAACAGCAGCAACGTTTGATCGCAGATATCCTTTTTGCGCTATCAGGAATGATAGCAGCAATCCTGTGTATGTCTCCACTGCTAATGACAAGTGCATATCAGGTATGGATGGTGTTGTAGCTGTAGCTGCCGGTGGTTCATTTGTTATTGAAAACGGTATTGCTGATACAAAAACAACTACTGTATTTTTTAGAGGCAACGGACCGGTTACGGTAATCGGTCAGTATGACAGTAACAACCGTTTTAAGATACAACTGAAAGGAGGTGAGACAAAAGAAATAACGCCCGAATCGCTGGGATATGTGTCAGGAGCAAAGCTGTTTTTTGACGGCTATTACAATTATGTGTCAAAGCACGCTGATAATGGCGTTGCATGGGTAGATATGGTAGGGTGCAATGTAATGAACAGAAACTCTGCCAATAGCTATGCAGATCTGATTGGTACCGACCACTACATCAAACAGTCGGGAGCAACCTCAGCACTGCACATACCTGATAAATTAGAGTATGATAATTTTACTGCCGAGTTGTTTGCTGAAATCACAGGGGGCAACACTGACGAAAACGACATACTGGCAAACTTCCAGTCGTCGGGGTTTGGCATACTTACGGAAAAGGGCAAAATAAAGGCGTGTATGTATGCCCAAAGCAGTTATCATTACACAGAAGGATTCACCTATTCTCAGAACACAAAGTACCTAATGACCATTACCTACAACGGACAAACATTGTCGCAGTATGTTAACGGCGAACTCGTGGAAACGCTTGATATTCCGCTTGAAAACTACAAGAAACCTGTTGTTGACACATATCTCGGCAGCAGCGGTTCGGGCGGTGATGCCTATGGCACATATAATTTCTATCGTTTTGCAATCTATGACAAGGCTCTGACTGCTGCTGAGGTCATGGCGAATTATAACACTGATGTACTGAGATTTTAAGATCTAAAGGAGGAATATATTTATGAACTGGAAGTCAAAACTTACAAGCCGCAAATGGTGGGCGGCAATCACAGGCGTTGTTGTTTCTGTTATGGTGCTTTTCAATGTTGACAGTCAGCAGTCGGAACGCATCACAGCGCTTATTACGGCAGTATCATCAGCTGTGGCATATACCATTGCAGAGGGCTTTGTTGACGCTGCAGCCGTTGAAAGAAAGGAGGATAATGACGATGAATGAGTTTGAAATCAAGGAAGCTGTAAAAGCCTTTGCATATGGCTTTTCTGCAGAACGTGTTGCCGAGGAATGTGATATCCCTGTGGAAAAGGCTCGTGCTATACAGCAGGAACATTCCGCTGAGATAATCGAAAGGAGAAAAGTAAGCTATGAGTAATGCAGTTTACAGGCTCATTGATCTGTCCAAGTGGAATGGCAAAGTCGATTTTAACCGAGTGCGCTGTGCAGGCATTGACGGCGTTATTATCCGCACAGGATACGGCGTGGAAAATCCCCGCCAGATTGACCGCAGATTTGAGGAATATTACTCCGGGGCAAAAGCTGCAGGGCTTTATGTTGGCGCATATCATTACAGCTATGCCAAGACGGCTGCGGAGTCTGTAGCCGAAGCGGAATTTATGCTTAAGATACTTAAAGGGAAGTCATTTGAACTGCCTGTTTACGGCGACTTCGAAGAGCAGGGAAAGATTTCAAGGTCTGTATGCACAGCCATGGTCAAAGCATTCTGCGACAGGCTGGAAGATGCAGGCGCTTGGGCAGGCATTTACAGTTATGATACTTTCTTCAGGGACAAACTCACATCTGATATGCCCAAAAGATACACCGTGTGGTCCGCAAGGGTAGAAAACATTTTCCCCAAATGCGTATCATCGGCAGATGTCGGCATTTGGCAGCACTCGTGGAAGGGCAAGGTAAGCGGTGTGTCGGGTGACGTTGACCTTGATTATTGTTTCAAGGACTTTCCTGCACTGATCAAACGCACAGGTCTTAACCGTTTCTGATACATAATATTTTAATTTAAAACGAAGTGAAAACGGCGTGCCTGATGGTGCGCCGTTTCTGTTTAGGAGGCTTTATAATGAGATCATTTATTCCGTGGATAGGCGGCAAAAGCGCCCTGTCCAAGACTATTACCGACATTTTTCCTGATAATGTAGGACGGTACATTGAAGTGTTCGGCGGAGGCGGTTCAATTCTTTTTGCATCAGATCACCACGCAGCATTGGAAGTGTATAACGATGCAAACAGCGATCTTGTGCGTCTGTTCCGCTGCATTAAGTATCACCCCGATGAGCTTTCAAAGGAAATACAGTACTATTTAAATTCCCGTGAGGTGTTCAACGATTGTCGCAGAAAGCTTGAGAGCAATGGAGATTACACAGATATACAGCGTGCGGCTATGTTTTATATTTGCATCAAAATCAGCTATGGAGCTAAGATGACAAGTTTCGGGTGCATCAAGAAAAAATTATCGTCGGACAGATTTTCCGAAGTTTCTCAGCGACTTAATGGAGTAGTTATTGAAAATAAAGACTTCGAGGATCTGATACGTCAATATGACAGGAGCGATGCGCTGTTTTATTGTGATCCGCCATATCATACAACAGAAAAACTGTACTCAGCAGTATTTAAGGAAGATGACCATTACCGTTTAAAATCCGTTTTAAGCGGTTTAAAAGGGCGCTTTATACTCTCTTATAACGATGATGACTTTGTCAGAGATCTCTATTCTGATTTCAAGATATGTTCGTTGGAACGTCAGAACAATTTAAGCTCAGGAACATTTAAGGAACTGCTGATCACAAACTTCTGATATTTTTTTTAGAGCATAAATAACGGATACTGTTATTTGTACTATAACAAAAGTAGCGGAGGTGCTTCAAATGGTTAAGCTTAATCTTTCCAAGCTCCTGGCTGACCGTGGTATGACACAGTCAGAGCTTGCTCACATTACGGGAATAAGACCCTCTACGATATGTGATATCTATAATAATAACTGCACTTTTATTAAGCTTGATAATATTGATAAAATATGCTCAGCTTTAGAATGCGATATCTCCGAGCTAATGTGTATAAAGTAAACTGGCAGTAATTTTCCATTAACAAATATAAGTTTTACATTGATAGAAAAATCCCCTTTAAAATATACCCAAAAGTCATTTTAAAGGGGATTTTTTGCGTTTTGCCTGACAATTTTTTGCGTTTTGCGTGGCAAGCTACATATACACCACTATACATCAATAATTTACGGTGAACCTGCTTTGAGGTATCTGACTTAAAGCTATTCCCATATAAACATAGCCTGCTTTTGTACGAAGCTTCGGAAACCTCTTTGACATCTCCATACCAAACTTCGTGCTGCTCATACGATACTCGCAGTATTGCTCACACCATTCTGAATATACCGCAAACAGCTTGTTCGCACTTGCGCTCTCTGCCCCTGCCATATCTTGGCAGATATTGCCAAAAGAAGTCCGTAGATACGTCATCTACGGACTTCTTTTATTTTATAGCTCATTTCAGAAAAAAGCTTGGTTTGAACTCACGATTAAATGTGGTAATGAATTGTTTTGAATGAATTGTTTTGCCTGAATAAATCACAATAATACTAATCTTTAATCGTTCTATAGACAAAGCCGACAGATGAAATAAGACCAGTCTAGGAAAGCGACTGCAGGCGGGCTTGTCGCCCGGCAAGGGAGCTTGACGAAGAATGGGCTTATTTCAGCCGAGGATTTGTCTATAGGTTGATTGAGGATTAGTATAAATTAAGGATTCGGTTAATGTCTTTTGTATTGAAAATAGAGGTAACAGCAAAACCTCCGCCTTCTTTACAACATCAGTAAAGAGAACGGAGGTTTTTCAGAATATCAGCTGCTTTGTCTGAAATTATTGTCCGTGAATATTCTTGCGAAAATCAGACCCAAGGGAAGCGATATGATTATCAGGAAAGCCTTTGTGAGCCACATTCCGCCCGTTGAGATATCATATGAGCCAAGATAATAGATGCCCTTGTACAGGAACATTCCGGGGACCATGATAACTATTGACGGAACTGTAAGGGTTATTCTGGGATAGCCTGCCTTTGATTTCATCGCCGATGCAAGAAGTCCTGCTATCATAGCTCCGATGAATGCAGCAACGCCTGCGGGTATGGGGGTGAAATCAATAAGCTCCAGACGTGTTGTGTTGGCTATCATTCCTATAAGTCCTGCGCAGGCTGCCATTTTGCGCTTACTGTTGAACATGAGTGAGAAGCCATATACTCCGCAGAAGCTTGTGATGATCCTTATGACCATTTTAAGCAGCGGAGCCATCTCCAGCTCGGGGAAATCTGCGGGCGAGAAGTGGAGCAGCAGTGCGACCACCCAGCCCGTTATTGTTGCCATCAGTATTATCAGCAGAGCGTATGTGATGCGCTCCAGACCCGATCTTAGATCCAGCTTTGCAAGGTCGATGCCGCCGGTTATCAGCGGGAAGCCGGGTATCACGAACAGCATGGAGCAGATGTATCCCGACTGATGAACACTGGAGACGTTGAAAATCACCTCAAAAAGCTTGAAAAGCAGCAGGTATGTACAGCAGGCGGCGGCAACACCCGCAGCCACGTTTGCAAGCAGAGTGATGTGGCGCTCCAGCAGCTTTTTTCTGACGTACATTCCCACGCCTGCGCCGAAGAATGCAAGGATCATTTCGACAGGTCCGCCGCCCAGAAGAAATGTAAATCCGCAGCAGGCAAGACCCGATGCCAGGCCCAAATTCCATGCCTTGTAATTGGGCGGTATCTCGGAAATTTTGTCAAGTATCCGATGAAACTGCAGTACCGAGTATTTTGTGACCCTTTCCGCAAAGCCGTCCGCAAAATTTTCAAGCTCGTTGAGCTTGTCGGTGTTTACGCCTGTGGTGCTGAGGGTTATCTCATTTGTGTATGTATCGCCGTTTTCTATGCACGTGCATTCGATGGTCAGCAGACCGATATCCGCATTGCACACAATGCCCAGCGCACGGGCTATTTTGTTCATCGAAGCACGTACTCTCCATGCTCCCGTTCCCACCGAAAGCATCATCATTCCCACACGCTCGACCAGCGAGGCTTTTTCCTTCAGAGTGGCGTTCACCGCAGGCTCATAGTTTTCTTCTCCTACGATCTCATGCCAGTCGATGGACATATGCTGTTTCCTGAATTTGCTCATTGCGTATTATCTCCCATAATAACATTGCAGTATTGCCTCCGCCTCTGCGGAAGCTATTATCAGGTCTATTATACAACTTTCGGGCAGATAAGTCAATCAATGTAAGATTTTCACATTGGTAGCAATGGGTAAATAAACTGTGAATATAATTTGCCTGACCTCTGCAGCTTCTTTGCCTGCCAATTTGCTATTTACAATTCTGGCACGCCGTGGTATAATGTTTATATAACATTCATACGGAAAGGAAGCCGATAATATGAAATTTACCGAAAACAGTACCTCCCGCATTGCAGCTGAGGCTCAGTCGCTTCTTAATGAAATTGCCTCTCTCCCCGAAATGAAGCTGTCAGCTGTGTCAAAGAAATCAGCCATGGCGGTGTTTATGGATATCGTCAACGGATTTATCCGTGAGGGCGCTATGGCTTCCGCACGGATAGAGGATATAATCAAGCCGAATGCAAGGCTGCTCAGTGCCTGCTCTCATGCGGGTATCCTTACCGCTGCTTTTGCGGACTGCCACAAGGAAAATGCGGCTGAGTTTCTTTCGTTCCCTCCCCACTGCATCGAAAATACCTCCGAGTCGGAAGTGGTCGATGAGCTTAAAGCTGCGGGGGACTATATCCTTATCCCCAAAAACTCCACCAACGGCTTTCACGAGAAAAAGTTCAGAGACCTGCTGGAGTGCCACCCCGAGATAGATACATTTATCGTCACAGGCGACTGCACCGATATCTGCGTTATGCAGTTCTGCCTGAGCCTTAAAACATATTTTACCCAGAAAAACGAGGCGGTGTCCATAATCATTCCCGTGAACTGCGTCGAGACCTATGACGCTCCCTATCACAGCAGCGATTTCACAAATCTTGCCGCCTACAAGCTTATGAAGGACAGCGGCATCAAGTTTGTAAGCGCTGTTACAGAGTAAGAATATAAATACAATTTATGAAAGGATATGTGCGTGATGAACGACCGTAATCTTACACTTCTCACAGATTTCTACGAGCTGACCATGGGCAACGGATATCTTGAAAACGGGCTTGCCGATACCGTGTGCTGCTTTGACCTTTATTTCAGAAAAGTCCCCGATAACGGCGGCTTTGCGGTTATGTGCGGACTGGAGCAGGCTATAAACTATATCAAAAAGCTGTCCTTTACAGACGAGGACATTGCATATCTCAGGGACAAGAAGATATTTTCCGAAAAGTTTCTTGATTATCTGAGAAACTTCAAGTTCTCCTGCGACGTGTGGGCTATCCCCGAGGGAACTCCCGTTTTCCCAAATGAGCCGCTGGTCATTGTAAAAGGCCCTGCGATCCAGGCTCAGCTTATGGAGACCATGCTGCTGCTCTGCATAAATCACCAGTGCCTTATCGCCACAAAGGCTGCACGTATTGTAAAGGCTGCTGACGGCAGAGCTGTTATGGAGTTCGGCTCAAGGCGTGCTCAGGGAAGCGACGGCGCTATCTACGGCGCAAGAGCTGCATATATCGGCGGCTGTGCGGGAACTGCCTGCACCATCTCCGACAAGGAAATGGGCACTCCCGCTCTGGGAACCATGGCTCACAGCTGGGTGCAGATGTTTGATTCCGAGCTTGATGCTTTCAGGGCATATGCCAAGTGCTATCCCGATGCCTGCCTGCTTCTGGTGGATACCTACAATGTGCTTAAATCGGGCATACCCAACGCTATCAAGGTGTTCAACGAGCTGAGGGCAGAGGGCCATGAGCCTGCGGGCATACGCATTGACAGCGGCGATATCACATACCTTTCAAGAAAAGCAAGAAAGATGCTGGACGATGCGGGCTTCCCCAATGCGAAGATCTGCATTTCCAACTCCCTTGACGAATATATCATCGAGGATATTCTCCGTCAGGGTGCGTGCATCGACAGCTTCGGCGTAGGCGAGCGCCTTATCACATCAAGGAGCGAGCCTGTTTTCGGCGGAGTTTACAAGCTCACAGCCGTTGAAAAGGACGGGCAAATAATCCCCAAGATAAAGCTTTCGGAAAATGTTACCAAGATAACCACTCCCGATTTCAAGGAACTTTGGAGATTTTACGACAAGACCACAGGCAAGGCTATTGCCGACCTTATCACCTGCTACGGCGAAGAGGTAGATGACACCAAGCCCTACACCATTTTTGACCCTGAGCACCCTTACAAGAAAAAGACTGTCACCGACTTTACCGCAAAGAAGCTTCTTGTGCAGATATTTGACAAGGGCGAGTGTGTATATGAGTCTCCCTCCGCAACGGAGATACGTGACTTCTGCCATGAGCAGATAGGCACGCTCTGGAGCGAGGTAACAAGATTTGAAAATCCCCACGAGTATTACGTTGACCTTTCAAAGAAGCTGTGGGACAAGAAAAATGACCTGCTCAACGAAATGAGCGTTTGAAATGAAAATTTATATTGACGCAGACGGCTGCCCTGTGGTGGATATCACGGTAAGGCTGGCGAAAAAATATCACGTTGGTTGCGTTATCCTCTGCGACACCTGCCACAGGATAGAGCGTGAGGGAGCGGAAACTATCGTGGTGGAAAAGGGCGCTGACAGCGTCGATTTCAGGCTGGTGAATATGCTTTCGGCAGGGGATATCGCCGTCACTCAGGATTACGGTCTGGCGGCAATGTGCCTTGGCAGGTCGGCGCTGGTGATAAATCAGGACGGAAAGCAGTATTCGGACGGGAACATCTCGGGTCTGCTGGAATTTCGTGCCATAGGCAAAAAGGTGCGCAGAAGCGGCGGCAGGCTTAAAGGCTGCCCCAAGCGCACGCCGCAGCAGGACGAGATGTTTGAAAAAGCGCTTGAAGCCTTGTTTATGAAAGGATAATATGGAATATAAATTTTACGGCTGGGAAAGGGCAGATGTTCCTCCCGCAAATGACGAATACAAGGCGATAAAAGACCCGAGAATGCTTTATGATATGCTGTGCGGCATATGGTGCGCAGACACCTGCGCCCCAAGGCTCAGGGATAAGTGGTCAGAGGATAATAAAACTCTGGGTCAGTGCTCAATAACCGCATTCCTTGCTCAGGATATTTTCGGCGGAAAGGTTTACGGCATACTTCGCAGCGGCGGCAATTATCACTGCTACAATGTGATAGGTGACTGCGTTTTTGACCTTACCAGCGAACAGTTCGGCGAAGAAAAGCTGTGCTACGAAAATAACCCCGAACAGCTCAGAGAAGTGCATTTTGCCAAGGAAGAAAAGCGGCTGAGATATGAGTATCTCAGAGACCGCCTGATACTAATCACCAATAAAACTATAGACAAAAAATCATCGCATAATCCATATACGCAAGATTATGCTCGATTTTTTGTATAGTTTTTAATTGGTTCTTAGTATGAAAAAAAAACAGGAATATGACAACACGCCCCACAGTAAGCCTGCGGGGCGTGTTTTGTCTATATTTTTATATATAAATATCATTCCCTGTGCCTTGCAAAGCACTGCAAGAGGGGAGCGGCAAAGGCAAGAGCCAGAGAGATGAGTACCTGCTCACCGTTCAGAGGAACTGTTCTGAACACGGTCTGGAGGGGCGGAAAATAGATCGCACCGAATATTGCCGCTGCCGAGCACAGCACCGCAAGTATAAGCTTGGGGTTGTTGAAGTAGTGAACGGTGAAGATGTTCTTTGTCTCGGATTTGCACTCGAAAACGTGGAAAAGCTGAGACATTACCAGCGTCAGCAGCGCTCCCGTGCGGGCGGCTCCCAGACCTGCGCCTGTGCGGAGCATTACCGTGAAACATGCAAGGGTGCATATGCCGATGAGTATGCCCCTGAAAACTATGCGGAACATAAGTCCGCCTGAGAAAAAGCTTTCGTCCTTGTGGCGTGGGGGCTTTCTCATATTCTCCTCGCCGCAAGGCTCTACGCCCAGCGCCACGGCAGGCAGACCGTCGGTTACCAGATTTACCAGCAGTATCTGTGAGGGCATAAGCACCATGGGCATTCCCGAGATTATGCCGAGAAACATGGTCAGCACCTCGCCTATGTTGCAGGAAAGCAGGTAGCGGACAAATTTGCGGATATTTGCATATATGCCACGGCCCTGCTCCACGGCGCTTACAAGGGTGGCAAAGTTATCGTCCAGCAGCACCATATCCGCCGCCTGACGGGTAACGTCCGTGCCTGTGATGCCCATGGCAACGCCGATGTCCGCCTCCTTTACGGCAGGAGCGTCGTTCACGCCGTCGCCTGTCATGGTGACTATGTGCCCCAGACGCTTGTAGGCCCTGACTATCCTCAGCTTGTCGGCAGGGGAGACCCGTGCAAACACGTTTGCGCCTGCGGCTGCCTTTTCAAGCTCGCTGTCGGACATATTTTCCAGCTCCGCTCCCGTGATGACTGCGCTTTCGGGGGAGTTTTCCCTTAAAATGCCTGCCTGCCTTGCTACGGCGGCAGCGGTGTTCCTGTGGTCGCCTGTTATCATTACCGTCCTGATACCTGCTTCACGGCAGAGTCGGACGGCTTTTTTTGCCTCTTCACGGGGAGGGTCGGACATTCCCATAAGTCCGAGAAATACCATTCCCGAGTCGGGGCTGTTATCCCCCTTGGGCTTGTATGCAAATGCCAATACCCGCAGTGCTGCTGAGGACATTTCGGCGCAGGCATCTTCTATCCTTTTGCGTGTGCTGTAGCCCAGAGGCTTTACGCCGCCTGAGGTAAGTATCTCCGTGCAGCGGCTGAGGATAATATCCGCAGCGCCCTTGGTGTATGATGATGTGTCCCCCGAGGGAGTGCGGACGGTCACGGTCATTCGCCTTGTGTCGCTGTCAAAGGGGATCTCGTCCAGGCGCCTGAAAGCTGTCCTTTCGGCGCTGTGGCTCATTCCGCCCTTGGCTGCGGCAATAAGGAGAGCTGTTTCGGTGGGGTCGCCTGCGGCTGACCATTCGCCGATGTCAGATGTATCGCTTGCAATGCTATCTTGGGTGGCAATATCGCCATTGTTGCAGAGCACTCCGCAGCGGAGCATTTCGCACAGGGGCTTGGAGGATATTTTTGTGACGATATCTTCTCCGCAGCGGATATTTCCCCCACGGCGGTAGCCCTGACCCGAAAAATCGTATTCGCCCTCATCTGTCCACGCCTTGCGGACGGTCATTTTGTTTTCGGTGATAGTTCCCGTCTTGTCGGTGCAGATGACCGATGTGCAGCCCAGAGTTTCCACGGAGTGGAGCTTGTGAACAAGGGCATTTTTGCTGAGCATTCGGCTGACAGCCAGCGCAAGCGCAATGGTGACTGTGGCGGGAAGCCCCTCGGGGATAGCCGCTATGGCGATCGTTATGCCTGTCATGAGCATATCGAAAACAGGCTCGCCCTTTAAAATGCCTGCCCCTGCCACAATGAAGCAGACGGCTATGCAGATGATCGCAACGATCTTTCCCAGCTCTCCGAGGCGCTTTTGCAGGGGAGTTTCCTCGTCCTCGATGTCGGTGAGCATATCGGATATTTTGCCCATCTGGGCATTAACGCCTGTGGCTATGACCTTTGCACGGGCTGTGCCTTTGGTTATCATGGTGCCGCTGTAGATAATGTTCTCCTTGCCTGCGGAGTTATCCTTGTCCGATGTGTTGCCGCAGCGCTTGGCAACAGGCTCGCTTTCCCCTGTTAGAATGCTTTCCTCCGCCATAAGTCCCTTGGCGGTGAGCAGAACTGCGTCCGCTGCCACCTTGTCGCCTGCCTCCACCGAGATGATGTCTCCCGGAACAAGCTGGGAAGCGGGGATAACTGTCATATGACCGTCACGGCAGACCTTTGCGCTGGGGGCGGACATACTTTTAAGCGCCAGCAAAGTTTTTTCCGTGCGGTACTCCTGGATAAAGCCCAGTATGGCGTTGAGCATCACTATGATTATAATGGTCACAGCATCCGCAGTTTCGCCGATGAATGCGGATATCCCTGCGGCAATAAGGAGTATCATGACCATAACGTCCCTGAACTGCCCTAAGAATATCCTGAGAGGCTTTGCTTTCTTGTCCGATAGCAGAGTGTTCTCGCCGTATTCCTTTAACAGTGCCGCCGCCTCTTCCGAGGTAAGTCCCATTCCGCCGCCCTGCTTTTTCGGGCGGACTTCATATTCCCGTTCCAATATGCTTTGTGACATATCTGCGTCTCCTTTGGCTGTATGATTATCCTTGGTTGGTAATTTATATGTAAGGACAGCCGTTTAAAGAACAGGAGACAAAAAATCGGCTGTTACAGCAAAACTGCAGCAGCCGATATGTTATACTAATTATTGCGCTTTAGCGGGGGCTTTGTACTTTGCAAGTGTTTTCATAACAGTGTCAAGCACCAGTGGCTTTGCCAGATGGTCGTTCATGCCTGCGCTTTTGCACTTTAGAACGTCCTCCGCAAAGGCGTTGGCGGTCATGGCGATTATGGGGATAGTTTTGGCGTCGGGTCTGTCATACTCTCTTATCGCCTTTGTGGCGGCATATCCGTCCATAACGGGCATCATTATATCCATAAGGATAGCGTCATATGTGCCCTCGGGCGATTGGGTGAACTTCTTCACAGCCTGCTCGCCGTCAGCGGCAGTGTCGGTAACTGCGCCTGCGTCTTCAAGGAGATATTTTGCTATTTCAAGGTTAAGCTCGTTATCCTCAACGATAAGCAGCTTCATTCCCGAGATATCCGCCTTGGTCCCGTCATCGGTAAGGGTGTGTACATCTTCCACGCTTGCTATCTCAAAGGGGAGGGACACGGTGAAGGTCGTTCCCACATCAGGCTCACTCTGTATGTTGATAGTTCCGCCCATTTTGTCGATAAGGGTCTTGACTATTGCCATGCCCAGACCTGTTCCACGGTAGCTTGTGCGGGTGTCGCTTTCTTCCTGGGAGAACGGCTCGAAAATGTGTTCAAGGTAATCCTTGCTCATTCCTATGCCCGTGTCGGCGATGATGCACCTGTAATGAACGGTCTTATCGTCATTGCCTTCAAGCATGACCTTGCAGGATATCTGACCGGAGGGCTTGTTGTACTTTATGGCATTGCTGAAAATGTTCAGGAAAATCTGGCGGACGTGAAGAGGACTGCCGTAAACATACGGATATTGGAACTGAGAGGAGCAGTCGCTGTGAACAAGGGTGATGCCCTCTTCGGCGGCACGCATTTCCGTGATGACAAGCACGTCCTCGGTGAGAGCCTTAAGATCAAAAGCCGTGTGTTCAAGCTTGGTGTTCTCGTCCTCCAGCTTGCTCATTTCCAGAACGTCGTTTATAAGGCTCAGCAGGTGATTTGCGGCTACCATTGCCTTATCACGGTTTTCCTGCTCGATCTGTTCATCATGGCACTTGCTGTTTATTTCAAGGATACCGATTATTCCGTTAAGGGGTGTTCTGATATCATGGGACATTCTTGAAAGAAAACGTGATTTTGCGGCGTTTGCTCTTTCTGCCTCCTGCTTTGCACGCTCAACATCGGCAAGAGCGTTTTTCAGCGCTTCGTTCTCGCTGACGGCGGGTATCATCTTCCTCAGCTTGTTTGTCTGCAGGGCGAACATGAAGAAAACGGTGCTATACACCATGGAAGTCCTGCCTATGCTCCTTATGCCGAAAGCTGCTTCCAGCACCATGGCAACAGTGATATATGCCATCACCAGCAGCAGTACCTTTGATTCTATCCTTTTTTCAAAGATATGGGAGCGGATAGCACGTATCATCAGTATGGACATATACAATACGGTTATCACCTGGCAGAAGTAGCCCAGCGGACCTCTGTGGAACACGTTCTGTGCATCATAGCTGTAGGCAATATCCGTAAAGAATGCGGAGAACGACAGTATCACAGCCAGTACCCACGGCAATATCAGCAGCACCTCGTATATTTTCTTGTCTTCCACACGATTTATCAGCTTGATAAGTATGTACGGTATCAGCGGCCGCAGTGAATAGCCCAGGGCGGAAAGAAATATCCGCATATTGGTGGGGTGGTCGTATGATGCGGTAACAAGCTCAAGGTTATATGCTGTAAGCTCCAGCAGCTCAAATATCCAGATATGCAAAAACAGCTTCCTGTCGGGCAGATCCATGGTATCATTTTTTACTATAGTCATCAGCAGGAAAAGCAGACCCATTATAGGGGCAAGATTATTGGCGATGAATTCTTCTGCGGTCAATTCCGGCACCTCGTTTATAATTAGTATTATGCTTTTTTTTGCTTTAAACCGTTGCAAATATATATGGTTAATTATATAACATAAACGCTCGGGTGTCAATATTCCTGCCCGGCTGTGAGATAAAAAATTTCTGACTGAAATAAATATCTGTAATTGAAAATGCTTTTATACTAAGCACCAATTAAAAACTATACAAAAAATCGAGCATGATCTTGCGTATATGGATCATGTGATGATTTTTGTCTATAGTTTTATTGGTGATCAGTATTATTCTGCACTGTTCATAAAATTTTCAGCTTTGATACAACGACTTATTATAAACTCCTATTGACTTTGTAGGAATTTGTGGTATAATACTTATTGAAAAGGTATGAATTTACAGCCTTGTTATGATAAAACGCACTCGGTATGCGGTTTATTGCGGCTATATAATGTCTATCGGTAAGATATGATAAACTTTGCTGTGAAAGGAGCGGTGCCTATGATGATATCGTCTAAGGGGCGGTATGCGCTGCGTGTGATGCTTGATATGGCAGAGCAGCAGGGCGATGAAAATATCAGGCTCAAGGATATTGCACAGCGGCAGGATATTTCCAGAAAGTATCTGGAAAGCATTATGACCGAGCTTTGCAAGAAAGAGCTGGTGCAAAGCTCCATCGGCAAGGTGGGGGGCTACAGGCTCGTGCGTTCTCCATCGGAATACACCGTGGGGGAGATACTCAAAGCCGTCGAGGGCGACCTTATCCCCGTTGCCTGCCTTGCAAAGGACGGCAAAAAGTGTACGGGAAACTGTACCTGCTACACATTTCCGTTCTGGAACGGGCTTGCAGAGCAGATCAACGCTTATGTTGACAGCTACACGCTGAAAGACCTGCTGGACGACAAGGAAAAAACTCACTGCTGCTGCGGTGATTTTCATACCGATAACCAATAATTGAAAGGAAACAGACTTATGAAAAAGAAACTGCTTGAAATACATGATCTCCACGTAAGCGTAGGCGATGCAAATATCGGCGAAAAGGAGATACTCCACGGCGTTGACCTTGAAATAGATCATGACGAGACCCACGTTCTCATGGGCCCCAACGGTACGGGCAAATCCACTCTCGGATATGCCATAACGGGAAATCCCGCTTACGACGTTACTCAGGGCGAGATAATCTTCAACGGCGAGAACATCACCGATATGCCCGTTAACGAAAGAGCAAAGAAGGGCATTTTCCTTTCTTTCCAGAATCCTCTGGAAGTTCCCGGAGTTACACTCAGCTCCTTTATCCGCAGCGCTCTTGAGCAGAAAACAGGCAGCCGTATCCGCCTGTGGGACTTCAAGAAGAAGCTTGCAGAGACAATGAAACTCCTTAATATGGACGAGTCCTATGCCGAGCGTGACCTTAACGTTGGCTTCTCGGGCGGAGAAAAGAAAAAGGCTGAAATTCTCCAGATGCTTATGCTTGAACCTCAGCTTGCTATCCTTGACGAGACCGACTCAGGCCTTGACGTTGACGCTGTACGTACAGTTTCCAACGGCGTAAAGATATTCCGTGAGAGAGTTCACGGCTCACTGCTCATCATCACCCACAGCACAAGGATACTTGAAGCACTTACCGTTGACGAGACCCATGTTATGGAAAAAGGCGTTATTGTCCGCAACGGCGGTGCAGAGCTGGTTGAAGAGATAAACAGCAACGGCTTTGCTGGCGTTTGATCCCACGGAAAGGAATGACCTCACATGAAAGAAAAAAGTCAGGTTGCGGATATTGACCGCAGCATATATGATATACGGGACGAGGAAAACGACGCATACCGTATGCAGAGCGGCCTTACTCCCGAAATAATCGAAAAGCTCTCCAAGGAAAAGAACGACCCTGTCTGGATGCAGCAGTTCAGATTACAGTCCTTGCAGATATACAACGAAACTCCCGTTCCCAACTGGGGGCCCTCACTTGAAGGACTGGACATTGACAACATTGCCACATACGTCCGTCCCAACACAAAGATGCAGAACAACTGGGAAAACGTGCCCAAGGATATCAAGGACACCTTTGACCGTCTGGGAATACCTCAGGCGGAAAGAAAGTCCCTTGCAGGCGTGGGCGCTCAGTATGACTCCGAGCTTGTTTATCACAACGTAAGGGCGGAGGTCGCTGCCGAGGGCGTTGTTTATATGGATATCGAAAGCGCCATGAAGGGCGAATATGCCGATATGGTGAAGAAATATTTCATGAAGCTGGTAACTCCCCGTGACCACAAGTTTGCAGCTCTCCACGGTGCTGTGTGGTCTGGCGGCTCATTTGTGTATGTGCCCAAGGGCGTTCAGCTTTCTATCCCCCTCCAGTCCTATTTCAGACTGAATGCAAAGGGCGCAGGTCAGTTCGAGCATACCCTTATAATCGTTGACGAGGGCGCAAGCCTCCACTTCATCGAGGGCTGCTCCGCACCCAAGTACAATGTGGCAAACCTCCACGCAGGCTGCGTTGAGCTGTTTGTTAAAAAGGGCGCAAAGCTCCGCTACTCCACTATCGAGAACTGGTCAAAGAATATGTACAACCTTAATACCAAGCGTGCACTTGTTGAAGAGGGCGGCACTATTGAATGGGTATCAGGCTCATTCGGTTCTCATGTGGGCTGCCTTTATCCCATGAGCATTCTCAAGGGCGATAACTCCAAAATGGAGTTCACAGGTGTTACCTTTGCAGGCGCAGGTCAGAACCTTGACACAGGCGCAAAGGTAGTACACATCGGAAAGAACACAAGCTCCTTTATGAATACACGTTCCATCAGCAAGAGCGGCGGCATAAGCACATTCCGCAGCAGCGTTGTGGTGGAAAAGAGCGCCAAAAAGGCAAAGTCCTCCGTATCCTGCCAGTCACTGATGCTGGATTCTGAGTCACGTTCGGATACTATCCCCGCAATGGATATCCGCACAAGGGACGCTGCTGTGGGACACGAGGCAAAGATCGGCAGCATAAGCGGAGATGCGATATTCTATCTTATGAGCCGAGGAATGACCGAGGAAGATGCCCGTGCGCTTATCGTAAGCGGCTTTGCGGACAATGTTTCCAAGGAGCTGCCGCTGGAATATGCGGTAGAGATGAACAATCTTATCCGTCTTGAAATGAAAGGCAGCATCGGCTGATAAAGGGTGTTTGATATGTCAGAAAAGATACAGATAAACAAGCTGCCTGTGAACACATGGAACAGGCTGGGCGTAAATTACGCTGAGGTGGAGTGGGAAGAGAACGCTCCCGCAAAGCAGAGCATCACAGTAAAAAGCGGCGAAGCTCCCGAGCCTTTCAGGCTGGATTTTTCGGAAGCGGGCGACAGTGAGGTCTCCTTTACCGCAGAGGAGAACAGCAGCATTACGGTATATGAGCTGCACAGAAGCAACAGCGCCGTGAAGCTGAGCTTTGATATCGGAAAGAATGCTTCCGTAAAGCTTGTACAGCTTTTAAATCCCACAGAAAAGCTTCGCCACGAGACATTTGCAAACTGCTCCAAGGGCGGCAAATTTCAGATAATGACCATTATGACAGGTGACGGCAACATTTATTCGGATAACCGCACCGAGCTTGAGGGCGACAGCAGCTCCATAAATGTTGAAGTTGCATATCTGGGCAAAAATTCCCAGACTATTGATTATAATATCGCCGTAAACCACTGGGGCAAGGACACTCACAGCGAGATAAATGCCGCAGGTGCGCTTATGGACAGCGCAAAAAAGGTGTTCAGAGGAACTATCGACTTCAAGACAGGCTCTTCCGATTCAAAGGGCAGCGAGAACGAGACAGTCATCATGCTGGGCGACGATGTGGTAAACAAGACCGTTCCCCTTATCCTCTGCTCGGAGGAGAACGTTGAAGGCTCCCACGGCGCAACTATCGGCGAACTGGACGATGACACGCTCTTCTATTTCGAGAGCCGTGGAATAGGCAGGGAAGAGGCTGAGCGCATAATGGCATATGCCGCTCTCAAGCGCCTTATCCGTCTGTCGGACGATAAGAAATTTGCGGAGCAGGCACAGAATGCCCTTGGAATAATAGATACCGATGAGGAATAAAAAATGATAACAGTGAAGGATTACAAGGCGGATTTCCCCCTGCTTATGCAGGACCCCACCATATATATTGACAACGCTGCCACAACTCAGCGCCCCGGGTGCGTTCTTGACGCTGAGCGTGAGTTTTACGAAAAGCACAACGCCAATCCGCTGAGAGGCATTTATGACCTCAGCGTGGCGGCTACCGAGGCATACGAAAGCGCAAGGGACGCTGTGCGTGATTTTATCGGCGCACAGTCCTCTCAGGAGATGATCTTCACCCGCAACACCACCGAGAGCATAAATCTTGTGGCGTACAGCTACGGCCTTTCCGCAGTTCATGCGGGGGACGAGGTGGTTGTTTCCATAATGGAGCATCACAGCAATCTGCTTCCCTGGCAGATGGTCTGCCGTCAGACAGGTGCGGTGCTGAAATTCATCGAGTGCGAAAAGGACGGCAGCGTTGACCTTAACAAGGTGGAGGATATCATCACCGATAAGACCAAAATAGTTGCCATGACCCAGCTTTCAAACGTGCTGGGCAGAGAAAATCCCATTCGTCAGGTGGCTGAGATCGCTCACCGCAAGGGAGCTGTCATGCTGGTGGACGGCGCACAGAGCACTCCCCATATCCCCGTTAACGTAAGGGAGCTGGGAGCAGATTTCTTTGCATTCTCGGGTCACAAGCTTTATGCCCCTATGGGAATAGGCGTGCTTTACGGCAAAAAAGAGCTGCTGGATAAAATGCCTCCGTTCCTTACAGGCGGCGAGATGATAGAATCCGTTACAAGAACATCTGCGGTCTATGCGGAGCTTCCCCACAAGTTCGAGGCGGGAACCGTAAACGCAGCAGGTGCGGCAGGACTTAAAGCTGCCATTGGTTATATAAACAGCATTGGATTTGATAAGATACATGAGCTTGAAAGCAGCGTTACCGCTTACACCTTCAAGAAGATGCAGCAGATGGATGGCATAAATATCATCGGCTCGGACAGGGCGGAGGATCACAGCGAGATAATCACCTTTACCGTGGACGATGTTCACCCTCACGACGTAAGCGAGATAATGGCTGCCGACGGCGTTGCGGTGCGTGCGGGACATCACTGCGCACAGCCGCTGCTCAGCTTCCTTGGCTGCCGTTCAACAGTCCGTGCAAGCTTTGCATTCTACAACACCTTTGATGATGCAGATAAATTTATAAACAGTCTTTCGACTGTCAGGGAGCGTATGGGATATGGAAAACAGAAGCTTTTATAATGAGATACTGACCGAACACAATATGCACCCCGACTTCAAGCATGACATTCCGGATGCGGACATTGTGCTTGACGGAGTAAACCCCAGCTGCGGCGATGAGATACAGCTTAAGCTGAAAACCGACGGCGACATCATCACCGACGGCGCATTTGTGGGTGACGGCTGCGCCATTTCTCAGGCATCTGCTGATATCATGCTTGGAATGGTAATAGGATGTAAGAAGGAAGATGCCCTCAAAAAGAGCGACATCTTCATGAGAATGATAAGGGGCGAGGCAACGGAAGAGGAGATAGAAAGCCTTGAAGAAGCCTCCGCTCTCAGGGACATTTCCCATATGCCCGCAAGAGTAAAGTGCGCTATGCTTGGCTGGAGAACTCTTTCCGAGGCACTTAACGGATAAAATTTTTCCTTGACATATCCGCAAAAAGGGTGTATATTCAAGATACAACTTAACAAAGGGAATGAAGTGCTCCCTTGGGAAACCAAAACCGCTTATTAGCTGATGACTTCTGCGATGTTACGCAGAAGCTGTCGGCTTTTTTGTTTTTAAGGAGGAGTAATATGTTAACATCACTGGCTTTTATTTTCCTAGCGGGGCTGCTTATGGCGGCTGTGTGCAAGCGGCTGAAGCTGCCCGGGATGATCGGTATGCTTATAACGGGAATTGTGCTGGGGCCGTATGTGCTTGACCTGCTTGACCCGTTGATACTTTCGGTATCCTCGGACCTGCGGCAGATGGCGCTTATCATTATCCTGCTCAAAGCGGGGCTGTCGCTTGATCTGTCCGACCTGAAAAAGGTGGGCAGACCTGCGATAATGATGTCATGTGTTCCCGCAAGCTGCGAGATACTGGCGTTTTTCCTGCTGGCGCCCTCTCTGCTTGGGGTAACACGCATCGAGGCGGCAGTCATGGGAGCGGTGCTGGCTGCGGTATCGCCTGCGGTAGTGGTGCCCAGAATGGTGCGGCTCATGGACGAAAAATACGGCACGAAAAAAAGCATACCTCAGCTTATTCTTGCAGGAGCTTCCTGCGATGATATCTTTGTAATAGTGCTTTTTTCCACATTTTCGGGAATGGCACAGGGCGGCCATGCAAATGTCATGGGCTTTGTGAATATCCCCGTATCAATAGTTCTGGGCATAGCTCTGGGAGCTGCCGCAGGCTTTGTGCTGAGCGTATTTTTTGAGACATCATATGCCCACAGGCACTGCGTAAGAAACAGCGTCAAGGTGATAATAGTTCTGGGCGTGTCATTCCTGCTGATGGCGGTGGAGACATGGCTCAAGGGCATAGTTTCCGTTTCGGGACTGCTGGCTGTGGTAAGCATGGCGTGCGTTATAAGGATACGCTGCGTTCCGCAGGTGACGGCAAGGCTTTCGGAGAAGTTCGGAAAGCTGTGGCTTGCGGCGGAGGTCATACTCTTTGTGCTGGTAGGCGCAGCTGTGGATATCCGCTACACACTTGAAGCGGGCATTGCAGCGGTGGCGATGATATTTGCGGCGCTCATCTTCCGTGGCATAGGCGTTTCGCTTTGCCTGGTAAAAACGTCCCTCAGCTTTAAGGAGCGGCTTTTTTGCATCATCGCATATCTGCCCAAGGCGACCGTTCAGGCGGCTATAGGCTCCGTTCCGCTGGCAATGGGGCTTCCCTGCGGCAAGATAGTGCTTTCCGTTGCGGTGCTTGCCATACTCATAACCGCCCCGCTCGGTGCTATCGGCATTGACTCTGCATATAAAAAGCTGCTGACCCATGATGAAAACAGCTGAGCTTGAAAAATGTGCGGCGGTGTGGTATAATCGGAAATACGGATATGTTTTGCGGAAAATGCTTACTTGGCGGCGTGTCGCCGCTGCCGATTCGCTGAGATATTTTGAGATAAATCTTCTATTTGCGGCTCGGTAACTTTAATTTATGTGAATGGTAAATTACGCTTTGGCGGCGTGTCGCCGCTGCCGTCTCGCAGAGACATATTTGCGGCTTGACAACATTAGTTTGTATGAACAGCAAATTTCAAAACCAACACATTCGAGGTGAATCAATATGAATATCCCACAAAAAAACACAGCACATTACCACCTTCCGGGGCTGTTTGAGTTTTATGAGCTGTACAGCGCATTTCTGCCGCTGTATCGTGAGCATAGGGAGTATTTCTATGATTGGTGCGACATCGGCTCCATATACGGCGCTCCCTCGGACTGTATCTGGGGCGGCGGACGTGTGGGGTTCGGCGACCATGACCCCCGTGATGTGCTGGCGCTGATGAGGGAATATCATATCTCCCCACGGCTCACGTTCAGCAATTCGCTTCTTAGAGAAGAGCATCTTGCGGACAGAAAATGCAACGCTCTGTGCGAATTGTTTGCCGAAAGCGAGCCTGCAAGCGGAGTTATCATCTGCTCGGATATGCTGATGGAATATCTTAAAAAGCATTACCCGAGCTTTTATTTTGTATCCTCCACCACAAAAGTGTTGACGGATTTTTCACGGTTTGAAGATGAGACCAAGCGTGATGATTTTATGTATGTTGTGCCCGATTTTCGCTTAAACAAGGCGTTTGACAGGCTAAGTGCCATGACACGGGAACAGAAGGGCAAGACGGAATTTCTGTGCAACGAGTGCTGCTATATCGGCTGCAGGGACAGAAAAGTCTGCTACGAGAACGTGTGCCGCAAGAACCTTGGGGAAAGCTGCCCCGACCACATCTGCACCGCTCCGAATTCCGCCGACGGATATATGTTTTCAAAGGCAATGGAAAACCCTGCATTTATCGGCACGGACGATATCCTGAACATCTATCTGCCAATGGGCTTTTCCAACTTCAAGATAGAGGGCAGGGGACTGGGCAGTGCACTGATACTGGAATTTCTGCTTTATTATATGACAAAGCCCGAGTATCAGCTGCGGGTGAGAGAAAAGATCTATCTTGACAGTATGCTTGATCTGTTCTGATACTGTTCACAAACAGATCAGCTGTTTTGGCTGCAAATTTCCTGCGGACGTGGTATAATTCTGATTTGTTAAGATGTTTAGTGTTAAGTTGTAAGTATAAGAACCTGTCTTCATAAGAAATGTGTGCGGATTTTCGAGCATAATTTTGTTGCAGAGTAGGCAAAAATCCGCAGGCGGGCTTTCGCCCGGCAAGGATTTTTAACGCAGTCTGCGGCAAAATTTGCCGAAAAGACGTGCGCATATGCTTGTGAAGACGGGTTCTAATAATATAGACCAAGGAGAATTATTATGACAGACAAGGAAATGAAAGTAGAACGCTACAGAGAGCTTAACAAGACCGCCCTTAAAGGACAGGTAGTTTTCACAGGCTCTTCGCTTATGGAGATGTTCCCCATAAACCAGCTGTTGGAGGAGCATCACGACAGCACGGTTATCTACAACAGAGCCGTTGGCGGATTTATCACCGACGAGCTGCTCAAAGTGATAGATGTGTGTGCTGTTGACCTTATGCCCTCAAAGGTGTTCATCAATATCGGCACAAATGACCTTAGCCGGTCATCTATCCCCATAAGTCAGGTCATTGACAACTACAGCAAGATACTTGACGAGATAGAAAAAGTCCCCGATGTGAAGATATACCTCATGGCATATTATCCCGTAAATTACGAGGCTGCCGCTCCCGAAATGAAAGAGTGCCTGAAAATACGCACCAATGAGAAGATAGCTGCTGCCAATGCCGAGGTGAAGAAGCTTGCCGAGAGGCACGGTCAGCGCTATATCGACATCAGCCGCAACCTGAAAGATGACCGGGGCAGGCTGAAAGCGGAATACACCATCGAGGGAATGCACATCAAGGAAGAGGGCTACAGAGCCATTTACGACGACATAATGAAATATGTAAAGGAATAACATCATACCAAAATACCTGTTATCATTGCGGTGACAGGTATTTTTTTATTTCTGTTCAGACTTGTTTATATTTGTAAAATCAAAGTGAAATACAAATCACCCTGTTTTCACTTTTCTGTGGTTTTGGATTTTACAATAGGGTAGTATCATAATAACTGTACCTGAAAGGACAAATAACAGAGGCAGCAAGAGCTGCCTGAAAGGAAAGAAAATTATGAAAACTTCTATTGTAAAAAAGATCGCATATATTGCAGCGGCTATGACCATGGCTGTATCTGCAACTGCCTGCGGAAGCACTGACAGCGGTTCTGCTGCAACAACCTCTGCTGCTGCCGATTCCACAGCAAATGCAGAAACAGCTGCTGCAGCAAAGCTCACCACAGACATCACCGTTGTTTCCCGTGAGGACGGCTCCGGCACAAGAGGCGCTTTCGTTGAGCTTACAGGCGTTGAGGAAAAGGACGCTGACGGCAACAAGGCTGACCGCACCACAGAAGACGCTATCATCGCAAACAGCACCGATGTTGTTATGACACAGGTAGCAGGCAATGAGTCCGCTATCGGATACATCTCCCTCGGCTCCCTTAACAACACCGTAAAGGCTCTCAGCGTTGACGGCACAGAGGCTTCCGTTGAAAACATCAAGGCAGGCACCTACTCCGTAGCAAGACCTTTCAACATTGCAGTCAAGGAAGGCCTCAGCGCACAGTCCCGGGATTTCATCGACTTCATCATGAGCACCGAGGGTCAGAAGGTAATTGAGGAAAACAAGTACATTCCTTCCGACGATACCCAGAGCTACACCGCAAGCGGCGCTTCCGGAAAGATCGTTGTAGCAGGCTCCTCCTCCGTAACACCTGTTATGGAAAAGCTTGCAGAAGCATACAAGGCACTTAACCCCGATGTTACCATCGAAGTTCAGCAGTCCGACTCCACCTCCGGTATGAAGGCAGCTATCGAGGGCACCTGCGATATCGGAATGGCTTCCCGTGACCTTAAGGACAGCGAGCTTGAAGCAGGTCTTACTCCTACCGCTATCGCAATGGACGGTATCGCAATCATCGTAAACAACCAGAACGGCCTTGATAACATTACTATGGATCAGATCAAGGGTATTTTCACAGGCGAGATCACTTCCTGGGGAGACGTTCAGTGAGTGAGGCGGCAATGACAACTGCCGCAGAGAAGAGCATGGAAACTAAAACAAGATCATCACATAAAATACTTGAGATTGTAATGCACGTCGTATTTTTACTTGCGGCGTGTGTTTCCATACTTGCAGTTGTACTTATCTGTCTGTTTATTTTCGTAAACGGCGTTCCCGCTATTTCAAAAATAGGCGTTTTTGACTTCCTGCTGGGCGAAAAGTGGAAGCCCAACGACACACCTGCAAGCTATGGCATACTCCCCATGATACTGGGCAGTATCTACATCACCGCAGGAGCGGTTCTGGTGGGCGTGCCCATAGGACTTCTCACAGCAATATTCATGTCACACTTCTGCCCAAAGAAGCTGTACGGCGTGTTCAAGCCCATGATTAACCTGCTGGCAGGCATTCCCTCCATCGTTTACGGCTTCTTCGGAATGATCGTTATCGTTCCTCTGGTAAGACAGCATATCGGCGGAGACGGAAACAGCATTCTCACAGCCTCCGTGCTGTTGGGTATAATGATACTTCCCACCGTTGTGGGACTTTCCGAGAGCAGCATGAACGCAGTGCCCTCCAGCTATTATGAGGGTGCGCTTGCTCTGGGAGCAACTCACGAAAGAGCCGTTGCAACGGTTATTTTTCCTGCCGCAAGATCGGGCATAATGTCCTCGGTTATTCTCGGCATAGGACGTGCTATCGGCGAGACCATGGCAGTTATTATGGTTGCGGGCAACCAGGCAAGAATGCCCAAGGGAATACTCACGGGCGTAAGGACCCTTACCGCAAACATCGTTACCGAAATGGGCTATGCAGCAGATCTTCACTATGACGCACTTATCGGAACAGGCGTTGTGCTGTTCGTATTCATACTCATTCTCAATATCTGCTTCTCACTGCTCAATAAGCAGAAGAACTGAGGAGGCTCATTATGACAAAGGCAGAAAAAGCCGAACTTTTTAAAACAAAGCTCAGGGAAAAGCTGAGAACATACAAGACCCACCCCTTTTCGCTGATAATGATGATACTTGTAACACTTGCCTGCGCAGTTACGATATTCCTGTTCATTGCGCTGGTAGGATATGTGTGCGTAAAGGGAATACCTTACCTTAAACCCAGCCTTTTCGCTCTGAACTATACCACGGAAAATGTATCAATGCTGCCCTCTATCATCACCACCGTTGAGATGGTAGGCATCACGCTGCTTATCGCAGTGCCTCTGGGCGTGTTCTGCGCAATATACCTCTGCGAATATGCAAAGAGAGGCAACAAGCTGGTAAAGATCATCAGACTTGCCACCGAGACGCTTTCGGGCATTCCCTCTATCATCTATGGACTTTTCGGAATGCTCTTCTTCGTAACAGCTATCAAGTGGGGATATTCCATTCTGGCAGGTTCATTTACGCTGGCTATAATGGTGCTTCCCACCATTATCCGCTCCACCGAGGAGGCTCTCCTCGCCGTTGATGACAGCTACCGTGAGGGAAGCTTCGGTCTTGGAGCAGGCAAGCTGAGAACTGTGTTCGTAATAGTTCTCCCCTCCGCAGCAAGCGGTATCCTTTCGGGAATAATCCTTTCCATAGGCCGTATCGTGGGCGAAACAGCTGCCCTTATCTACACAGCAGGTACTGTGGCAAAGATACCCGAATCCGTTCTCGACTCCGCAAGAACCATGTCCATTCATATGTACTCCCTTTCAAGAGAGGGACTTCACATGGGTGAGGCTTCCGCAACGGCTGTTATCCTGCTGGTTACAGTTCTTCTCCTTAACACCATTGCAGAGATGATCGCACGAAGATTTGCCGCCCGTCAGGGAGCATGATAAAATTATTAGGAGCTATTTTATGGATAATGAAAATATTGTAAAGCCTTCCGACTATAAACTCAGCATATCGGGCTGTGACCTTTATTACGGGGATTTTCATGCCCTGAAAAATGTGAGCCTTAACATCGCACCCAACGAAGTAACGGCATTCATTGGCCCCTCGGGCTGTGGCAAATCCACACTGCTCAAATCCATCAACCGCATGAACGACCTTGTTGAGGGCTGCAAGATCACGGGAGAATTTCTCCTTGACGGTCAGAACATCTACAAGGACATTGAGATAACAGAGCTGAGAAGACGTGTGGGCATGGTTTTCCAGAAGCCCAACCCCTTCCCTATGAGCATTTATGACAATATTGCCTACGGCCCCCGTACCCACGGTATCCGCAGAAAGGCTGACCTTGATGAGATAATCGAAAAGAGCCTCAGGCAGGCATCTATCTGGGACGAGGTAAAGGACAGACTGAAAAAGTCCGCCCTTGGAATGTCAGGCGGTCAGCAGCAGAGACTTTGTATTGCAAGAGCGCTGGCAGTAAAGCCTGAGGTAATACTCATGGACGAACCTACATCTGCCCTAGACCCTATCTCCACCATGAAGATAGAGGAGCTTTGCTTTGACCTGAAAAAAGATTATACCATCGTAATAGTTACACATAATATGCAGCAGGCCACCCGTATTTCCGACAAGACTGCATTTTTCCTTCACGGCGAGATAGTGGAATTCGGTGAGACCGAAAAGCTGTTCTCCATGCCTACAGACAAGAGAACAGAGGACTACATCACAGGCAGATTCGGTTAATGAAAGGAAGATGGCATTGAGAAGGCAATTTGACGAACAGCTCAAGGAGCTTAATCTTGAAATGGTGCGCATGGGCGGAATGGTTGAAAACGCCATAACTGCCGCTGTCAACGGACTGGTGCGCCGTGATGATGAGCTTAACAAAAAGGCGATAGAGGCTGACTGCAACATTGACGAGATGGAAAAGCAGATAGAGAGCCGCTGCCTGAGAATAATCCTCCAGCAGCAGCCTGTGGCTTCCGACCTGAGACGTGTTTCCGCAGCGCTTAAAATGATAACCGATATGGAGCGCATAGGCGACCATGCGGTGGATATCTCCGAGATAGCTTTGTTTCTGGACGAAGGCCCTGACAAGCCCGACCTGGCGGATATACCCAAAATGGCTGATGAAGCTGTCAAGATGCTCACAGGGGCAATAAACGCATATGTGTATAACGATGAAGCCCTTGCAAAGAGCGTTATCGAGTCCGACGACATAGTAGATGATCTTTTCCTGCGTGTAAAGACCGAGCTTACCGATATGATAGTCAAGGACAGCAGCAAGGCAAACAGCGCCCTTGACCTGCTTATGATAGCAAAATATATGGAGCGTATCGCTGACCATGCCACAAATATTGCGGAATGGGTGGTATTTTCCATCACAGGCGTACACAAGGACGCACAGCTCATCTGAGTCAACACACATCTTATATGAATATGAGGGCATCGCATCACTGCGGTGCTTTTTTTATGCCCATATGCAAATAGGCTATACACAAAAATGAATGATAAATATAATAAAATGTCATAATTTTGTGGAAGCAACTGTATAAAACGGATAATATAGCCTTAAAATGCAAGTTAAAATATATTTAATTGCATAAATTTTCAAAAACCTCTTGACATGGGCGGAATTAAGGAGTATAATACAGACATAAAGAAAAAAACAGCAACGGCGCTGAAAAAATGTGTATCTGTCAGGGAATACTCATTTTTACGGTGCCGTTGTGTGTTTTAATGGAGGGTGATTAAAAATGACTGAAGCAAATATCTTATCAACAATAAGTGAGGCAGTCAATGCCGAGGCCTTCGGTATATGGTTCCTCATAGGAGCTGCACTGGTGTTCTTTATGCAGGCAGGCTTCGCAATGGTTGAGACGGGCTTTACAAGAGCAAAGAACGCCGGCAACATCATCATGAAAAACCTGATGGACTTCTGTATCGGTACAGTAATGTTCATTCTTATCGGTTTCGGATTCCTTCTCGGTGAGGACGTTGCAGGATTTATCGGCAAGCCCGGCTTTGATCTTTTCACAGCATATGATAACTTCAACTTCTCAGGCTTCGTATTCAACCTTGTGTTCTGCGCAACAGCAGCTACCATCGTTTCGGGAGCTATGGCAGAAAGAACAAAGTTCCTTTCTTACTGCATCTACTCGGGCGTTATCTCCGCTCTTATCTATCCCATTGAGGCTCACTGGATCTGGGGCGGCGGCTGGCTGGCTCAGATGGGCTTCCACGATTTTGCAGGTTCCTGCGCTATCCACATGGTCGGCGGTATCTCCGCTCTCATCGGCGCAAAGCTCCTTGGTCCCCGTATCGGCAAGTTCGTTAAGGACAAGGACGGCAAGATCGTAAAGGTAAAGGCTATCCCCGGTCACTCTCTGACGATCGGTGCTCTCGGCTGCTTCATTCTCTGGTTCGGTTGGTACGGCTTCAACGGTGCTGCTGCAACAAGCGGCCCTCAGCTCGGATCTATATTCCTTACCACAACAGTTGCTCCCGCAGTTGCAACAGTTGTCTGCATGATCTTCACATGGCTCAAGTACGGCAAGCCCGATGTTTCAATGTGCCTTAACGCTTCCCTTGCAGGTCTTGTTGGTATCACCGCAGGCTGCGATGTTATGGATTGCTTCGGCGCTATCATGGTCGGCATCGTTTCAGGACTTCTGGTTCCCTTCGGTGTATGGTTCCTTGATTACAAGCTCCACATTGATGACCCCGTTGGTGCGGTCGCAGTACACTGCCTTAACGGTATCTGGGGAACTCTTGCAGTTGGTCTTTTCGCAACATCTAAGGCTCCCGGCTATTCTATCCCCGTAAATGCAAGTGCAGATGAGTTCACAGCACTTAACGGTCTTTTCTACGGCGGCGGCTTCCAGCTTCTCGGCCGTCAGGCTCTCGGCGTTCTTACAGTAGGCGCTTGGGCAGCTATCACTATCACAATTACATTCCTTATCATCAAGGCAACTATCGGTCTGAGAGTTTCCGCTCACGAAGAGGTTGTTGGTCTGGATATCGAAGAGCACGGTATCGAAAGCTCTTACTCCGGATTTGTTATGGCAGTTGATACAGAGGCATATGCTGAAGCAGGCGAGCCTGTTCCCGTAAATGCAGCTGTTCCCGTTGAGACCTACAAGCCTTCCAAGGCTTCTGATGCAGCAATTCCCGAAGGCGGACTCAAATACACTCAGATCTCCATTGTGTGCAAGCAGAACAAGTTCGAGACTCTCAAGAGATCTCTTGCAGATATCGGCGTAACAGGTATCACAGTTACACAGGTACTTGGCTGCGGTACTCAGAGAGGTGCTGCCGAGTACTACAGAGGTACTCCTGTTGAACCCTCACTGCTTCCTAAGGTAAAGGTCGATGTTGTGGTTTGCAAGGTTCCTGTTGAAACAGTTATCACAGCCGCAAGAAAGGCACTTTACTCCGGCCACATCGGTGACGGTAAGATCTTCGTTTACAATGTTGAGGACGTTGTTCGTGTAAGAACCGGTGAAGTCGGATACGACGCTCTCCAGGATAACGAAGAGGACTAAAAGCTATCTCCATCCCTGAAAATAACAATGCAAGGAAATGCGCTCTGATAGGGTAATACCGAAGGGGCGCATTTTCCTGTTTTCAGATCAATTACAAAAATAATGAAAAAATGTTTGAAATTTGCCGACAGATATGCTATAATGATAAAAGGTATCGAATTATGAAGAGACAAAAAATTATAGCTTTCGGAGGTAATTATGGCTAAAAAATTTTCTGCTGATAAAAAGCGCTCACCCGTCAATATTATTGAGGGTATAGTGATAACAGTTCTTATCGTGCTTATAATCTTTATGCTGGTGGTTTATTTTGCGTTCAGCAAAACAGGCGCCACACCCAAGTTCTTCGGATACACCTTCTACCGCACAATGGCGGTTAATATGGAGACCGATATCCCCGCAGGCACGGCGATAATCGCAAAGGCTTCCGAGATAGACAATATCAAGGAGGGCAGCGTGGTGCTTTGCAAGGTCGATGAGACCACGGTGCTTACCAGAGTTGTGCAGATAGTGAACGAGAACGGTCAGCTTTCCTACGTGGTAAAGTTTGACACAGCTCCCGCTGCGGATACGTTCAAGATACCAGGGGATAATGTTATTGCAAAGGCTATCTACCAGAGCGCAGGCCTTGGCTCAATGCTGGGCTTTGTAACTTCTACTTTCGGAATAATGCTGATAATCATTATCCCCAGCTTTATTATAATAGTGTTCCAGGTGATAAGGATAATCAACGTAAAACGCAAGGAAGAGGACGCTTCCTCTCTGGACGATCTGGACGAGATAATGAAGGATTCCGACAACAGATTTGAGGATATGTTCAGCGACGATATCCCCGCCGATGAAGAGCCTAAGCTCAGACCCATTGCCAAAAAGGCAGATGAGGCGGCAGGCGTTCTCACTGTTGATGACAGCGGCAAGGCTGCCGAGATAGATAAGGACGGTCCTATCTTCACCTTTGAAAAGCCCGAGGCAGAGAAGAAAAAGGAAAAGCCCAAGCTCGTTATTCCCAAGCCCAAGACACCCAATACCGACAGCTTCTATTCCTACCTTTCCGATAAGGCTGATGACCAGCTTTACGGCGGCAGAATAAAGCGTCAGGAGATAGTTGAGGACGAGGAAGAGCAGGCAAACGACAGAAAGTCTGCAGGATTTTTCACTATTGGTCACGAGCTTCATAAGGATAAGAAGCCCGAGACAGCAAGTGAGAATATATCTAAGGAAGCTCCTGCAGTTGTTGAAGCTGCACCGACAGCTCCCGTTCAGGAAGCGGTTTCACACAATGAAGCACAGCACACTGTAATTCCGGAAGTAAAACAGCCCGTCAGGGAAGCTGTTAAGGAGGTCAAGGCACCTCAGCCCGCAGCACCTCAAAAGCGCAGAAATACAGATCAGGCAATAAGCGAGCTTATGGGCATGATAAACGCAGAGGAGAAGAAACTGCATAAATGATGTATATGGATATAGCAGCCGATGAGGCTTACCAGGGTATCAGAAACGGCGAGGGCGGTCCGTTCGGTGCCGTTATCGTAAGGGACGGCGAGATAATTGGAAAAGGTCACAACCGAGTGCTTGCCGACCATGACCCAACAATGCACGGCGAGGTTGCGGCAATAAGAGATGCCTGCAAAAATATCGGCAGCCACGACCTGAGCGGTTGTACGCTTTATACCACCGCTTACCCCTGCCCCATGTGCCTTAGCGCAGCAATGTGGGCAAATATCAGCCGCATAGTTTACGGCTGCACCGCTCACGACACCGCAGAAATAGGCTTCAGGGACGAGGATTTCTACACCGCACTGAAAAACGGCATGGAAATTATCCCGCTGGAATGTGAGCAGAGGGAAGATTGCCTGAAAGTGTTCGAGGAATATTGTAAGCTCAAAGGCAAAAGATATTGATAAAAAAACGCACGGTTGAACTTTTAATACTAAGCACCAATTAAAAACTATACAAAAAATCATCGCATAATCTTGCGTATATGGATTATGCGATGATTTTTTGTCTATAGTTTTATTGGTGATTAGTATAACTTCAGCCGTGCGTTTTTTTGCATTTATTCATATATCCTTGAATCCATGTTGAAAATAAGCTTCCATTTGTCCCCCTTTTTCCATGTGGAGGTGATGTGGAACCTGCCTGCAAGATCCTGATTTTCAGGCTTTTCAGCCACTGTTTCAATGATGTAGTGAACTTGAACAATATCATTGCTTTGAGCGATGACCTCAAAGCAATGATATTTTGTAGGACTTGCAGTCAAATTCGCTTATGATGCGGGCGTAGTCAGCACCGGTGCATTTGGATCCGCCGCATACCATGACCGCAGATTAGCTTACGACCTCAAGAAAAGCGGAGCTGTCACAGCGTCTTGCAGCTTCCCACATAGCGGCTTCGTGGCTCATAATAATATCTTTTATCATCAAATAGCCTCCAATAAAAAATGCGTGTTACTGAAAAAACAAAAGCTGCCGCATTACCGCAGCAGCCATTGTGTCTTATTCAGGTGTTACTTTATCTCAGGTCCGTTGTAGTTGTCATCATTATCGTCTCTTTTTGACTCACCGAAAAGTCCGTTGTCAGCAGGCTGAGAGGGAGCAGTGGGTTGATATGGCTCGTAGCCCTGATGATCGGAGTAGCCCATGGGCTGACCGAAAGGCTGTGCGTTTGCGGCACGGCCGTACAGTCCGTCAAGCTCATCTCTGGAAGAAATGCCTGTTGCAATAGCTTTTTCCTTCATGCAGCAGTAGAACTCTGCAAGGGTTGCGTAAAGATAGGGGTAAATGAGAGCCATTCCCGCTGCGGTGGCAGCGCTGCCAAGCAGAACGCCGAGGAACGCAGTAAAGATGCTTCCTGCCAGTCCGCCGAGGATAAGCCAGCCGATAAAGGACATCTGGAGACCGAAGCAGTGCATTTTCTCGCCCTTCATTGTCTTAGAGCTTATCTCAAGGGCACGGTTGGGGGTGATGTTGGGGTTTTCTGCGGTTATGTAGGGAACAAGAAAGTACTCGTACTTCTTTATTATCTGAGGGATAAGTGCTACAAAATACAGGGGAATAACTATAAGAATTGAAAGAACAAGCGATCCCATTATATCTCTGCTGTCGGATTTTGCAAAAATCAGAACTCCGATGCCGATAGGGATAAGAACCAGCAGCGACCAGAGGAAGAGTCTAAGCTTGAGGAAGAACATATTCTTTACGGTTGCCATGTAATGACCATGCTTAAACTGGGAGAAGAGCTCGCCCACGCCAGCATTTCCCGTGCGTGCGTTGAGGAAAAAATTGTTGTAGCCGACTGTAAGGGGATTTGCAAAGAAGATGTTGTAAGCCAGCGTAACTATCATTACAATGATTACCACTGCGATAGCTACAGATATTATTGCCGAGACACTGGTATCGCCCAGCATATCGCCGAAGCCCGAGAACATATCGTTGAATATCTGCTCATAATCGTCCTGAGAGAATGAGCTGTCGATATCATCATCGTAGTCGTAGCTGTAATCATAATCATCGTCGCTGCTGTAATCGCCATAGTCGTAGCTGCTGTCGGATGAATTGCTGTAGTTATTGTAATACTCGTTTATGAACTCATCTGAGGAGCCGCCTCCCGAGCTGCTTGAACCTGTGCCTGTCAGCAGGATAAAGATGAGAGAAACGAGAAAAGCAGGCCAGTAAAAGTTTTTCAGTGCCGCTTTTGCGTTCTCTTTAAGCATTGAAACTGTCCACATAAAACATAATCCTTTCGTCATGATGCTCCGTCAGATAATAACGGGGCGTTTGTTTTTCTTAACAATTATTATGATATCATAAGTTACACAAAATAGCAATGATTTTTTAGTATTTTAATCCTATTTTAATCCATAAATTTTCTCAGGTCGTTAGTATTAAAGGCAAATTCTTCGCCTGCGTCGGTGCGGACAATGAGCCTGCCGCCCTTTTCCCAGCGCACAAAGTTCAAATCCTCAAACCTGCCATAGCCATTCTCGGGATTTATTATGGGGAAGAGCGTGGTCATCTTCTCAGGCTCTTTCATGGGCTCTGATAGGTCGATAAGTGCCACATCATACGGATATGCCCAGAAGCAGCCGCCTGCTGCCGCAATTCGGTTTTCGCTGCAATAGTGCAGGTCGGTGATGATAAATGACTCACCCGAATTGCCACGGGGGACATAGTGCATTTGTTCCATATCGGAAAGCCGCAGCACGCTGTAGCCGTAAAGCCCCTCGGTATAGAAAAAGTACAGTCCCTCGGGAGCGGATAACACCTGTACCGCAGTCTCATGAAAGCTGCTGTAATAAAATGTGTAGCCATAGATCATTTTGCCCTCGGGGGAAAACAGCCTGCATCTGTATGAGCGGCCGTTGTCGGTTCGGTGGGCATATTCTCCGCACCACAGGCTGTAGCCGAGGTCAAGGGGGATAGTCCGCTCTTCACGGCACAGGTCGGATATGTTTTCCTCTTTTTGTACCATGAAGCGGCGGTATTCATCGGTGTGATAAATGTTATCAAATTCGTTCATTGCCGCTCCTTATATTTCTGCGCTTTCAATGCTTTCAACGATAGGTGCCTTTGCTATGTGCAAGCCTGGGATAACGGAGGATACAGCTGCCGCCAGATAGGACACAGCCGTTGCGATAACGATGTACTTTATGGGGGCAAGATAGGAGAATGCAAAGCCCAGATCGGCCATATCCAGGTCGTGGAAATGGGTCATAAAGGGTATCTGTATCACCAAAATAGCAAGCTCGGTTATCAGAAGTGAGGCGATGCCTGCCATTACCGCATAGAAAAGGCTTTCGGTGAGCATAAGCCTGCTCAGCTGCTTTTTGGACATTCCGCAGGCACGGAGCATTGCAAGCTCGGAAGTTCTTCCCGTAACGTTGGAGGAGATGATATTCACCACGTTGATAAGGGCAATGAGGGCGATAAGCACTATCACCGCATAGCCTGCTGTTTTTATCATGCTGAGCAGTGCGTAGGAAAGGTTCATATCGGAGAGGTTGTTGCTGTAGGAATTGTAGAAGTGGTTGTTCATATAAACCTCTGCCTGCTCTTCCATGCCGACTGCTGCATTTGCCGAGATAGTTCTGCTGTAAACTATTATCTCGCTGCCGTCGGAAACGGCTATTGACGATGTGCCCGAGTCTGCACCGCACTGAGCAAAAAGCTCATTGTAGCTTTCCTCTGCCATAACAGCGGAAATACGGCCGTCTGTAGAGCGATATACCCTGTTGTCGGTGGTGTAGATGCCTGCCGTATCAAAGCTGCGCTCGTCAAGGAGATCTACTTTGTAATCCGCAAAGGGAGCGGCGGAAATGCTTTCGGGGGCACTGCTGTAAACGGTATAAAGCAGCTTTCCTGCGGTGGAGTACATTCCGCTGCAAAGCATGAGCTGACCGTTTGAAAGGTCGTCGTAGCTTACATCGGACTGAATGTATTTCTCATATGTCTCACGGTTTACGGGGTGAATGTCGATGAAAACAGTCTCGCTCTTTGAAAGCTCCGTTCCGTCATCAACGCCTGCGGAAGATGTCATGCCGAACAGCGACAGGTGAGTGTCATACTGAACATCGGTGAAATATCCCGACTGCTTCATCAGCTCCGCTCTTTCATAAACGGTCTGAGGGTCGGTAACGCTGAGGTTTGCGGTGTAGTCATAGGGCATACGCTTAACATCGAACTCATTCTGCAGATTGCCCGTTGCGATCTCAATTCCGTAGGAGAACACGGTGAAAAGCACGATACTCATTACCATTGATACCAGCGTGATGATATAGCGCTTTTTGTTGCGCTTTGCGCTGAGTGCGGAGTATGCGCCGATAAAGCCGTGACCCTGCTCGATTCCCGAGCCGTGGCGTGAGGGCTTTATCTTCTCTTTCTTGGCAGCGGCTCTCATTGCATCTACAGGGGAAGCCTTGATGGAGCGCATACCGGTGGATATTGCCGAAACGAATACCCACAGGAAGCCGATAATAGCCGAGGAGATATAAACATAAGGCTTGATATCAAATTCCAGCATGGAAGCCAGATCGTAATCAAGGGAAACATCATGGAGATAGGGCAGGTTCTTTACTGCGGAGAATATAGCTGCCGAGCTGCCCAGACCTGCAAGGATACCAAGGATAACGCCGGGGACTGCCAGATAAAATGCCTCCCACATTACAAGGGAGAACACCTGCTTTTTGGAAGCACCCACGGCTTTGAGCAGACCGAACTGCTTTATGCGCTCCTTTGAAGCCAGCTCAAATGAGTTGTCTATTACCATTCTTATGCAGAACATGAAGAACAGTACTACCAGATATTCCACAGCAAAGGAAAGCGCCTGGGAGAAACGGGCGGTAACGCCTCTGCCCTCCATGTTAAGCAGCTCCTGATTCATGCCGTAGTCAAAGTCATCTATCTCGTAGCCCAGAGCGGAAAATGACCTGTCCATATCCCAGTAAAAGTCATTGGCGCTGTCGGAGAAGCGGGCAACAAGATTGTCCGAAAGATAGTTGTAGGATTTGAGCTGAGTATCGTTGTAGCTTACCATATTTATAGTGTCGCTGTAGCCAACAACGGTAAAGGAAATCTCCCTTATCTCTGTGATATCAAAATTCTCAGCCAGTATCATAGGCGTGCCCGCAGGAGTTTCAGCTCCCGTTTTAACGCCGCAGACAAACAGCTCCGCATTGACGGTGCTGCCTATTTCGGGGTATCCCCACTGCTCGGCGTTGGCACTGTTGATAACAAGCTCGCCGTCCTTTTCGGGAAGCCGTCCGCCGGTCACAGTGCGCATGGAGGGGGGCAGCAGGTCGCAGTCATCGGCGTTGAGCCTCAGAAAGTTATCATCAACAGGCAGACCGTTCACCAGCAGATATTCCACCTTTGCGTTGTCCTCCGCCATTTTAACGAAGTCCATATCAACGCTGCTCGAATAGGAGGAAATGCTGTATATCTCAGTTTTTTCAAAAATATCCATGCTGCGGATATCAATGAGCTGCTGCTTGTCCAGACCGTTGAATACTATATGATATGTGCCGTTGGTCTCACGGGAGATATTCAGCGAAGCCGCACGGTAAACCGAAACTGCGGACAGGATTATGGTCATGAACGCAACTGAAACGATTATGGCAAGGACAGTCAGCACCGTATGCTTTTTCTGACCTTTAAGGTATCGCAGAACTATTTCATTGAGCTTCATCATAGCACCGCCTTTCAGTTTATCTTTGATTTCAGCTCGTCCAGCTGGGCGAGCCAGAGGGCAGCCGATGCGTCGGAGGGCATACGCCAGTCACCACGGGGTGAAAGCGTAACGCTTCCCACTTTGGGGCCGTCGGGGAGACAGGAGCGCTTGAACTGCTGGGAGAAAAATCTCCATGTGAATGTCCTGAGCCATTTGAGGATAGTAGCATCGTCATATCTGCCTGCAAAGGCGCATTTTGCAATGCGGAATATTTTCTTGGGGGTAAAGCCCATGCGGACGGTGTAGTAAAGAAAGAAATCGTGCAGCTCGTAGGGGCCTACGATATCCTCTGTTTTCTGTGAAATCGTGCCGTCCTCGGAGGGGGGGAGCAGCTCGGGGGAAACGGGGGTGTCAAGGATATCACGAAGCACCTCGGAAAGCTGACCCTCCGACATCTGCGCCTCATATGCCACCAGATGGCGAACAAGGGTCTTGGGGATAGAGCAGTTAACGCCGTACATGGACATATGGTCGCCGTTGTAGGTAGCCCAGCCCAGCGCCAGCTCGGAAAGGTCTCCGGTGCCGATAACTATGCCGCCTGATTTGTTGGCGATATCCATTATCACCTGAGTGCGCTCTCTTGCCTGGCAGTTTTCGTAGGTAATGTCGTGAACGCTTTCCTCCTGACCGATATCCTCAAAATGCTGCCTTACGGACTTTGTAATATCTATCTCACGGATAGAAGCGCCATAGGCTTCCGCCAGGATAAGCGCATTGCTCTTGGTGCGCTTTGTGGTGCCGAAGCATGGCATGGTCACGGCGATTATGCCCTTGCGGTCAAGGGAGAGCATATCAAAGGCGTGAACGGTTACGATAAGTGCAAGTGTGGAGTCCAGTCCGCCCGAAAGACCGATAACGCAGGTCTTGCAGCCGATGTGCCTAAGGCGTGTGGCAAGTCCTGTTGCCTGCATGGTGAGGATCTCCTCGCAGCGTGCGGAAAGGTCTGCCTTGTCTGCGGGAACAAAGGGCATTGGTGCGTAAAAACGCTTTATCTCCTTATTTTCGGGGATATCCATGCTGAAGGTGATAAGAGGAAGCTTATATTCTGCGGAATTTCCGTAGGTGGTCATCTTTCTTCGCTCGCTTGCCAGACGTTCAAGGTCAAGGTCGGCGTAAATGATGCCGCTGCCGCTGAATGTCCTTTTCTCAGAAAGAATGGAGCCGTTCTCGCAGATAAGGCAGTGACCCGAAAAGACCATGTCCTGGGTTGACTCACCGAAGCCGCAGTCGGTGTAGATATATCCGCCCACAAGCCTTGCACTCTGCATTCTTACCAGGTCACGGCGGTATTCCTTTTTGCCTATGACCTCATCGGAGGCGGAGGGATTGCAGATGATAACAGCGCCGCCCTCTGAAAGTGTTACCGAGGGAGGAGCGGGTACCCACAGGTCCTCGCATATCTCAGCAGCTATCATAAGCTGTGGGAAACTTTGGCACGAGAAGATAAGTTCGCCCATGGGGACGGTATAGCCCAGACCCATATCAATATTAACACAGTCATTTTCGTCCCAGCCCAGTTCCCAGCGGGAAAAATGCCTTGCCTCGTAAAATTCGGAGTAGTTGGGGATATTGCGCTTGGGGACAAGACCCAGCAGCCTGCCCTTGCAGCACACTGCGGCGCAGTTATAGAGCCTGTTGAGGTGGGGGACGGGAAGTCCGACAATGAAAAGTATATCAAGCTCGGCTGTGGCGGCAAGTATGGTTTTGAGCGCAGCAGCAGCGCCGTTTTTCAGTGTTTCGGAGAGGAAAAGGTCTCCGCAGGTGTAGCCTGTGATGCAAAGCTCGGGGAAAACCAGCACCGAACAGCTGTTTTCGGCAGCTTCACGAACCTTTTCGATTATCTTTTCGGCATTGAAGGCGCAGTCTGCCACCTTGATATCGGGCACAGCGCTGCCGCATCTTACAAATCCGTCGTTCATAATATATTATCGTTCCTTTCTGAGAAGTATATTTATAAAATGACATTATTTATTATTATAACATATAGGGGCTGAAATAGCAATAAAAAAATCAGGGTTTGGCACTGTATGGGGGAGCAGATCGGGTCAAATATCTATCTTATTCCTCGGGTGCTTGGCGGAAAGTATCTCACGCTGTTTTGACATGGCAACGTGGGTGTATATCTGGGTGGTGGTGATGGAGCTGTGCCCAAGAAGCCGCTGTATGTAGCGGATATCCACGTCCTCCTCCAGCAGAAGCGTGGCAAAGGAATGCCTGAACATATGGGGCGTGATGTGTATGTCCTCACGGCACAAAAGGGCGTATTTGTTTATTATCTCCCGCACGGACTGTTCGGAAAGCCGCCTGTGGAGCCTGTTTACAAAGAAATATCCCGAGAATGTGATATCCGAGCTGAATGCGCTGCTGTATTCCCTGAGAATTTCCAGCACGTCTGTATTTTCGATCTGCACTATGCGCTCTTTTGAGCCTTTGCCGAATATCCTGACGGAATGGTACTCCAGATCAATGTCATCGGGAGTAAGGGAGCACAATTCCGACACCCTTGCGCCTGTGGCAAAAAGCATTTCCAGAATGGCGATGTCACGCAGGCACATTTTGTCCGAATAGGTGGTTTTGGCAAGCTTGCGTTCGTTGTACGCTGCTTTGAGAATGCCGTTTATGATGCTCAGCGGTATCGTCCTCGGCAGCAGCGACGGTTCACGGAATGATGCGTCTATTTTGTCAAAGGGGTTGCTGTCTATGATGTCGTCTATAAGCAGAAAATGCACAAAAGCCTTGATAACGGCGATCTTTCGGCGGCAGGTTCGGGGCTTGTAGCTTTTGTGAAGATGGGATATGTACCGGCAGATAGATGCTTTGCTCAGGTCGCCGTGGGTACGTTTCCAAAGCTGATTCAGGTCAATGGAATATGCCCGCAGTGTTTTGGCGCTAAGCCCCTTGTGCAGCCTGCAATAGTTTATAAAATCATTTGTGTAGATCGACAGATTCTTCATTTTACATAACTCCTTATATAATAATTTTCTATTTATTATAAGGCAAATAAGGGGATTTTTTCTTTAATGTTCTTTACAAAGGTATTATAATAACGTATAATATTTGAAAAGGGGGCTTTTTTATGGCTGATATTTCAATAGACTTCTTTTCAAATTCGCTGATGCGCAGCATTACTTTTAAAATGTATATCCCGAATGATTTTCGTGCGGATATCCCACGGGAGGAAACGGAGTATTCAAAGCGGAAAATGAAAACTCTTTTTCTGCTCCATGGCTACACGGATAAGGCTTTCAACTGGATGCCGACATGGGTGGCGGAGAAGTATAATTTTGCCGTGGTCATGCCCAGCGGCGAGAATTCCTTCTGGCTGAACGGAGCTGCCACAGGGCGGAAGTTCTGCACCTATGTGGGTGATGAGCTGGTAAGATATGTGCGAAAGACCTTCGGTCTGGCAATGAGCGCCGATGAGACATATATAATGGGGCTTTCCATGGGCGGCTTCGGCGCACTTCACACGGCATTTGCGTACCCCGATAATTTCGGCAAGGTCACAGCTCTTTCCTCTGCACTGATAGTGCATCAGATCGCACTCATGAAAGAGGGGGAGAACAACGGCGTTGCCAATTATGACTATTACCGCAGCTGCTTCGGCGACCTTGATACTGTGGAGCAAAGCGACAACAATCCCGAGGTGCTGGCGGAAAGACTTCACAAAAGCGGCAGGCTTCCCGAGATATTCATGGCCTGCGGAACGGAGGATTTTCTTCTGGCTGAAAACAGGCAGTTCCACTCGTTCCTTGACAGCATAGGCGCAAAGCATATATATCTTGAAAGCAAGGGCGGTCATGATATGACTTTCTGGAACGAATATGCCATAAAGTTTGGCGAGATGATGTTCGGGTAAATAGGCGGTTCGCCGCCGTGATTTTGCGCAAAAACACACTAACAGTCAAAAAAAATAAGTCGTGGATATAAATATTGACATTGCATATATCATTTGCTATAATTAGCAAAGTCGGACGGTGCATACAAGCACCTTGCAAGGTATTTCACTTTTTAAGTGAGATTCCCGGATGGACATGATCATTATGAGCCAGATAAGATGTTATTCTTATCTGGCTTTATTTTTTGGAGGAATAGCTATGGACTTATACTAATCAGTTTTAAGCGTTCAAAGATCATTGTGCATATCACTGCTCAGGAATATCCTGCTCAGCAGCATTGCCATCATTACATTCCCCCATATTATTCGGCGGCAGCAGCTTATGGGTGGTAATGCCGGTTGTGGAGGTTATCGTTTTGATTGTAAGTTTGGTATTTGTAAAATCATAAAAAGTATCTCATTGAAAAAGAGTAATAATGCCATAAAAAAACAGGGCTGTTACGGTATATCCGCAGCAGCCCTGTTTGATATTATTTCTCAAAAATGCAGCGGGCGCTCATGGTTTCGCCCGGCTCGACCCGCCTGAGACTTGTGATGTCGTCCTGCCTGTACTTGTCAGTGTCCTCCCACAGCACGGGGAGATAGACCTCGTTGTTCTGCGTGTCGGGTATGCCGTCGTTTATCGGCACCCTTTCGCACATTCCGCTGGGGTAGTAGAGCATTGCTTCGGTGCAGTCCTCAAAGAAGCGATTTTCATAAAGCACCTTTGGAGCGCTGAGACATGGGTTATCGCTTGTGTTTGTCATGTCTATATCGGTGTAGGACTTATTCTTGTAGGCAGTGACTGTTACGGAAAAGCCGTCGATATCATAGCTTTCGGATATTCCCTCGTCTTCCGTCTGTGAGGTTTCCGCCTGCGTCTCTTCGGTCTGTGCGGCGGTCACTTCCGTTTCCGCTTCATCAGCTTTGTACATAACGGTGGTGGTTTTGTCGGGGAATATGACGGAAAGACTTTTGCCGTCCTTTGAAATTAAAACTATGCCGAGCAGGGTGCCGTCATATTTTGGATTATCCGATGTAAGGCTGGCATAAACCGTTGTGCCCTTTTCGGCGGGAACTGCGGAAACGGAGCCTGCGGCGGTGTCGCCGTTGAAACACAGCGCATATCCGTAGCTTTCGTCAATGATGATATATCCCTGCTCATTTTCCCACTTGCCCACGCACATAGGGTAAAGGGTTTCAAGGTCATAGGAATGGTCGTTGGCGGCATCTACAAATGCGTCGATAAGATATTCGTCAGGGTCATGTGCCTGCTCCTGCGGAGTGTATTCAGGCATTCTGTTCGATGAGCTGTTGTCCGAGGCGAGTATAGACATGGGCCAGACGATAAACAGCATGATAGCTATGATGACGGCTGCAACGCCCACCCATTTGGGCATATTTGAGGGGCTTTCGGATATAAAGCGTGTGCGGTGGCGTGATGCCTTAGGTGTTATCAGCCGAACCTGCCACTCGTTGGAAATGGAGTTGACGCAGATGTATGAAGCGCCGTGACCGAAGCAGTAGGCGATAAGGTTTGCCACTTCCTTGGTGTATGTGGTGCGGTAAAGCAGTGAGGTGGCTTCCAGGCGGAAGTCCTCATCTGCTGCCAGACGGGAAAAGTCGTGGCTGTTCAGCAGCTCGTACCACAGCTGATAATTGTCGGCAGTGGATTTTTTCATTACCATGCGGCGTATCTTTTCAAGATAGAACTTCCGCATAGCTTCCATGCGCTCTTCATCTGTCTGATTGAGCTTTTCGGGGTCAAGGGAGCTGAAATCAAAGCCGCCGATTTCTTCATCATCGGTGTCAGGCTTTGGTGCTTCATCTACAGAGGAAAAGTCAAGGGCATTATCCTCTTTTTTATCTTCCCTTTGCGGCTGAGGCTTTGCACTATCATTTACATTGGAGAAATCAAAGGCATTTTCCTGCCCGTTTTCCTGCGACTGAGACTGCTCCTGTTTTGGTGCAAAGGAAAGGTTCAGACCCTCTTGGGTGGTGTCGGGCTTCTGCGGCTCTGGCGTGTTCTTCGAACGTGCATATGCGCAGGCAGACTTGTAAGCGTCAAATATCCGCTTGAACTCCTCGGGGTGTTCTTCGGGATTGTACTGCTTTGCAAGCTTTGCGTAAGCCGCTTTTATGGCTTTTATGTCCTTTGTAGGTTCAATTCCAAGTATATTCCACATTTATATGTAAATGCCTTTCGTTAGTTTTGGCTTATGAAAAATACTGCTGTAACAGGCTGCCTGCCAGTACAAGAGCAAAGAATATCAAAGATATGATAACCATGGTCATAAGCTGCGGAGCGGTGCGATGAAGCAGGCTTGGGCCGCCCATATAGCTTGGCACCTTGTAGCTTTCCGGGGGCTTTTTGCCGCTGTGGGAGATGTAAACCGCCCATTTGTCGCCCTTTTTCTGCGGCAAAGCCCGTGAGCCACGGCTGAACCTGCTTGCAATGTATGACGATACATTCGGTGCAAGAAGCTCCTTGTCAAGCAGCTTCTGAGCCTTTTTTCTGAAGCCCTTGTCATCGCATACGGACAGAAATGTGGGCTTTCCCAGCAGCCATTTCCAGCAGGAGATATCGTCACGCTTGTTTTTGTCGGAAAGTATGAGAGCCATGTTCTGCAAAAACTTTTCCTGAGCCAGCTGTGGAGTTATCTCAAAGTCGGGGAAAATATCCACGGAGGTGAAGTTGAACTCAGTCTGTTCTGACTGCTCATGCTGTTCAGGCTGTAGCTGTTCCTGCTCTTTCGCTTCGGTAGCAGCTGCTGTGATCGTAACGATCGGATCGCTGCGGCGCTCATTTACCGATCTTGCCAGGGCAGAGGCGGACTTGTAAGCGTCAAATATCCGCTTGAACTCCTCGGGGTGTTCCTCGGGATTGTACTGCTTTGCAAGGCGGGCATAGGCACGCTTTATCTCCCTTATGTCCTTTGTAGGCTCAATTCCAAGTATATTCCACATATCAGTATTCCAGATTGTCCAGAAGAGCGGTCAGATCCTCCGCAGCTTCGTGAATGCGGCGGTTGTTCTGCATATTAAGTGCTGCCTTGAAGCTGCCCAGAGCATTGTCTATCATATAGCGCTCCTCGGGCAGAGCTTCCTCATAAATGCGCTCGGCACGGGCAATGAGCAGGCGGTTCTCTTCCTTGTCCGCAGGGCTTATTTTAAGAGTTTCCATTTTTTTGAGGGCGGCGTTTATCTCCTCATCGCTCATGTTGTTTGAACTGCTGAGCATTACGTGGCTGTAGTGCTTGTTATCCGCTAAAGTGGTGACATCGACCACAAGTATCCCGTTGATGTCATAGGTCATGCGGGCGGTGCAGGTGGGCTGATGCTTTCGTGCAGGCGGGTGCTTTACACAAAGCTCGCCTATGTACAGGTTGCGTGAGGGCACACGGCTCTCGCCCTGATAGAACTTGAACTTTGACACGGTCTGACCGTCGTTCACGGCGCTGTAGATATGCTCACGGCTGGTGGGCAGGGGAGAGTTGCGGTCGATGATGAAGTCCATTACCGATTCACGGCTCTGTATGTCAAGAACGTCCGTTCCCAGGGAAAAGGGGCAGATATCGGTGAGGATAATGTCTTTCAGCTTGTCGTTTCTGTCCTTTATGCCTGCAAAAATGCCTGCTCCCTGAGCAATGGCAGTATCCGGGTCGATATCTGTACAGGGGCGCTTGCCTGTTATCTTTTCGATGAACGCCCTGACTGTGGGCATTTTGCATGAGCCGCCCACAAGTATTATATCGTCGATATCATCAATGCTGAGACGGCTGTCGTGGAGCGCTTTTCTTACAGGCGATGCCACTCTCTCAAACACTGCGGAGCAGACCTCTATGAGCTTGTTGTTGTCAAGGGTCAGCGAAAGCTGCTTGCCGCCGATGTTTGCTATCATCATTGCCATGGGCTGGGTGGTAAGGGATATTTTGCATTCCTCTGCCAGCCTATATACTATCGCCTTGTCATCGGGGGAGAGGGTGTTCATGTCAATGCCGTTTTCCTTGCAGAAGTAGTAGGCAATGGCTTCGTTAAAGTCCTTACCGCCCAGATGATTGTCGCCTGCAACGGCAAGTATCTCCATAACGCTGTCAAAGGAATCGACTATGGAGATATCAAGGGTGCCTCCGCCGAAATCCACTATCATATATGTGCCGTCCCCGAAGCCGTGGCGTGCCTGATAGGCAAGTGCTGCGGCGGATGGCTCATTTACCAGCCTTTCAACATAAATGCCGGAAAGCTTTGCGGCAAGCTTGGTGGCGGTTCGGCAGTTATCGTCAAAATATGCGGGCACGCTGATGACAGCCTCGGTCACAGGCTCGCCCAGATAGGCTTCCGCATCTTCCTTTATCCTGCGCAGCACAAGGGAGGACAGCTCCTCGGGAGAGAAGCTCCGTCCGCTGAGAGTTACGGTCTGGCGCAGACCCATTATCCGCTTGAACTCTGCCGCTGTGGCACTGGGGTGGGATATAAGCCGCTCCTTTGCCACCCTGCCCACAAGTATCTCGCCATTGTCGTCAATGCTGACAACAGAGGGAAGATAGTTATCTCCCAGACTGTTTTTTATAATCTCAGCCTTTTCGTTCCTGTAGCATACGGCAAGGCTGTTTGTAGTTCCCAGATCAATTCCTATGATAGCCATAATTACCCCCAAAAATGTCTTTTAATGATTATAACACTATTGTAACATTGATGTCAATGATTTGCAGGGATTTTAATTGAATAAAGTTCACATCAAGCAGCGTCGGCACAGCTTGAAATATTTATGCTGATGTGATATTATATTAAAGCTGCATATTATTTCCGAAAGGAATGGTCATAAAATGGATACAAACGAACTGTTTGGCAAGGAGAAGATAAGCAAAGTTCTGCTGAAGCTTGCTCCGCCTGTAATGCTGGCGCAGCTTATTCAGGCGCTTTATAACATAGTTGACAGCTTTTTCGTTGGCAGGGCTTCCGATTCGGGACTTACCGCCCTTTCAATAATCTATCCCATACAGCTGCTGATGATAGCCTTTGCTGTGGGAACGGGCGTGGGAATAAACACCGCCATGGCAGCAAAGCTTGGCACGGGCGGAACAAAGGAAGCCGACGAGTATGCGGGAGTGGGAACTCCGCTGGCTGTGGTGATGTGGCTGCTGTTTGCCGCTGTGTGCTATGCAATAATGCCCGCATATGCAAAAATGTCCACCGACTCGCCTGCGGTCATTGCCGATGTTATCGCATACGGCAGGATGGTGTGCGTGTTCAGCTTCGGGCTTTTCCTTGAAAGCGTGTGGACAAAGATCCTGCAGGCTCACGGCGATATGAAAACGCCTATGGCGGCGCAGATAATAGGTGCGATCACCAACATTATCCTTGATCCTCTGCTTATTTTCGGAATGTTCGGGCTTCCCAAAATGGGCATATCGGGAGCGGCTGCCGCCACAGTTGCGGGTCAGATAGCTGCGGCGCTGGTTGTTATGAAAAAAGGCTTCCGCAGGTCTCCCGACAGGAGAAAATACCCTGCATACATAAAGCGCATATTCGCTCTTGGCACGCCGAATATCCTTATGCAGTCCGCATACACGTTCTATATCCTTGGACTTAACCTTATACTTTCAGGCTTTTCGGATCAGGCAGTCACAGCGCTGGGACTTTACTACAAGTGGCAGACCTTCTTCTTTATCCCCTTGGGAGCAATGCAGACCTGCATAGTGCCTGTAATAAGCTTCAACTATGCGGCGCACAATATCGAGCGCTGCAAAAAGACATTGTCCGCCTCGGTCATATTCGGCATAGCGCTTATGTCGCTGGGAACATTATGTTTTGCAGTTATCCCCGAGCAGATGCTGAGGGTGTTCAGTTCTGACGAGCAGGTGGTGGCGATAGGAACATTCGGGCTCAGGATAATCGGCATAAGCTTTATCCCCATGGTTACGTCGCTTATTTTCCCCGTGTTCTTTCAGGCGGTGGGAAGCAGCGTGAAAAGCTCATTGCTGACAGTTATAAGAACGGTCATACTGTTCGTTCCGCTGGGATATATCTTCTCACGGTTCGGACTGGAAAGGTTCTGGCTCACATTCCCTGTTACGGAGATCATCACAACCACAGTCGGATTTATCTTTTACCATAGATTTCTTAAAACGCCTTATGTGCAAAAGGGCTTGGATAAATAAAAATGTCGCCGTATCGGAAATATCCGATACGGCGGTTTTGGTTAGTATAATTATCTTTCCTCACGGAAATAGTTCACGCCGCAGGAAGCTGGCTGTGAACGCTCCTTGGACTTCTTTACGGAGGTGATGACAAGCACCAGCGCCGTTACAAGGTAGGGGAGCATATCAAAGAATGATTCGGGAACGGTAAATCCCAGGTCTTTGGGGAAGTAATATTTCAGCACCATGAATGCGCCGAAGATGTATGCGCCGTATATTGCCTTTGCGGGGTTCCATACTGCGAATATTACCAGCGCAACGGCTATCCAGCCCAGTCCGTTTACGCTGTTTGCCATCCAAACGCCGCCGTTTATTACCATTGAGCAGAACGCTCCGCCGATGCCGCATATTCCGCCGCCGATAAGCACGTTGATGTACTTGTACTTCACAACGTTTATTCCCACAGCGTCCGCAACTGCGGGACTTTCGCCGATGGTCCTCAGGTTAAGACCTGTTTTTGTCTTGTTCAGGTAGATGAACATGATTATCGCAATTACGATGCTGATATATGTGAATATGTTCTGGTTGAAAAGCACACCGCCCAGCACGGGGATATCGCCAAGCAGAGGAATCTTAATGTTTTTCAGCGCTGCCGATACATTTTCGGGCAGCTTCAGGTTTCCTGTTTCCGAAGCGGTTATCATCTGCTCGCCGATGAAGTTTGAAAGACCTGTGCCGAAAATGGTAAGGGTAAGACCCGTAACGTTCTGGTTTGCCATCATGGTGATGGTAAGGAATGCGTAGATTAGCGAAACTGCCATTCCGACAATAAAAGCCATTATCAGCGCCAGCACAAGGCTGCCCGTTTTGTAGGCGGTCATAAAGCCTGCGCAGGCTCCCATAGCCATAATGCCCTCAACGCCCAGGTTAAGGTGGCCCGACTTCTCGTTCTGTATCTCACCCACAGTGCCGAAAAGCAGGGGAGTGCCCATATATACCGCATGAGCAAGAAATGCAATAAGTCTTTCCATATCACTTTTCCTCCTTATGACGGAAGATGAATTTATATCTGATAAAGAACTCGCAGCCCAGCACGAAGAACAGGATTATTCCCTGCAATACGGGTGAGCAGTAGGGTGACAGATTAAATTCGGAGGAAACTACCGTGCTTCCCTTCTGGAGCACTGCAAAGAGGAAGGAAACTATCACGATGCCCACTGGGCTGAGATTTGCAAGCCATGCAACGATGATTGCTGTAAAGCCCACGCCGCCTGCGACCGATCTGGAAAGGGTATGTTCTGTTCCGCACGCCTGCACCATGCCTGCGATTCCGCAGACAGCGCCGCTGAGGAACATTGTTCTAATGGTTATCTTTCCGGGGTTCATGCCGGCGTATCTTGCAGTGGCGTGGCTGTCGGAAACTACCATTATCTCATAGCCCTGCTTGGTGTATCGGAGATATACGAATATAACTGCCGCCAGCACAAGACCTATTACCCAGCCGATCTGAATGCCGCCCAGCGAGTCAAGCCAAGCGTTTTTGTCAAAGGTCGCTATCTTGGGGTAGCCCTTTGATTCGGGATCCTGCCAAGCGCCCTTTGTCAGCCAGTCGATGATGTACAGGGCGATGTAGTTTAGCATCAGCGTCAGCAGAGTTTCGTTTGTATCAAACTTTGCCTTAAAGAATGCGGGTATCATTCCGTAAAGTCCGCCGCCTATCATTGCCGCTATAAACATGAGTATGAACAGCAGATAATGGGGCAGGTCATAGTGGAAAAGTGCAAAGTATGAAGCGAATATGCCGCCCATGATTATCTGACCCTCTGCGCCAATGTTCCAGAATTTCATCTTGAACGCCAGCGTTATGCCCAGAGAGGATATGAGCAGGGGTATCATTATCTTTATGGTCTCACGGAAAGGCATCATGGGATTTTTTGGGTTCTTGCCTATGAATGCTCCCGCAGCCATCTTGCTGTAGTAAAGAAACGGATTTTTACCCAGTATCAGAATGAAAATTCCGCCTGCGCATATGGCAAGAAGCACGGAGAGAAGCCTTAAAACCAGCTTTTCCCTGTTGGAGCGCTCGGCTCTTTTGGCAATTCTGATAAGGGGTTCTTTTTTTATGGCTTTAGCCTCACTCATCGCCCATTACCTCCTCCATAGTTGAGCCTGTCATCATAAGGCCTATCTTTTCCTTTGTAAGCTTCTTTGCGTCGCATATGCCCGTTATCTTTCCGTGGCACAGCACCATTATCCTGTCGCACAGCTCCAGCAGAACGTCAAGGCTCTCGCCGATGAACAGCACGGCAGTGTTTTTCTTTTTCTGCTCGTTGAGCAGGGAGTATATCATGTAAGAGGAGTTGATGTCCAGACCTCTTACGGGATATGCGGTTATGAGCAGGTCGGGCTGGCTGTGTATCTCACGTCCCAGCAGAACTTTCTGAACATTTCCGCCCGAAAGCATTCTTACGGGCTGCTCGGTGGAGGCTGTCTTTATCTCAAGGCTGTCGATAAGCTCCTTGGAGAGCGCTCTTGCAGGCTTTCTGTCCACGAAGCAGAACTTTCCTTTTTTATAGGTTTTCAGAAGCATATTGTCCGTCATTCCTGCGGAAGCCACCAGACCCATTCCCAGACGGTCCTCGGGGATAAAGCTCATGCTTATGCCAAGCTCTATTATCTGCTTGGGAGTTTTTCCGATGATGTTTTCCTTGTTATAAAGCACAGCGCCCTTTTCTATCTTCCGGAGACCTGCGATAGTCTCGCAAAGCTCCTTCTGACCGCTGCCTGCGATGCCTGCAACGCCCAGTATCTCGCCCCTGTTGATGACAAAGCTTACGTCGTTGAGGGCGATGCTTCCCTCGGAGTTCTTTACCGTCAGGTCAACTACATTGAGTATGGGTGTTACATTCTCAGGCTCGGGGCGCTCGATGGAAAGGTCAACTGGCTTGCCCACCATAAGCTCGGTGAGCTTTTTCTCACTGCTTTCGGCGGTCTGCACCGTTTCAACGCTCTTTCCCTTGCGGAGAATGGTAACTCTGTCGGATATCTCCATTACCTCGTCCAGCTTGTGGGTGATGATGATAATGGCACAGCCCTGAGCTTTCATCTTTTTAAGGATAGCGAAGAGCTTTTCCGTTTCCTGAGGGGTAAGCACGGCGGTAGGCTCGTCAAGGATAAGTATTTTTGCGCCTCTGTAAAGGACTTTAAGTATCTCCACCGTCTGCTTTTCGCTGACGGACATATTATATACCTTTTTGTCGGGGTCAACTTCCAGTCCCAGCTGTTCGGATATCTTGTTTATCTCGTCCCTTACAGCTCCCTTGCCTTTAAGGCTGCCCTTTGTGCCTGCAACGATGTTGTCCGCTGCGGTGAACACCTCAACCAGCTTGAAGTGCTGATGTATCATGCCTATTCCCAGTGCAATGGAGTCCTTGGGTGAATTTATGGCAACAGTTTTGCCCGAAATGGCTATGGTGCCCTTGTCGGGGTGATAGATGCCCGAGAGCATATTCATAAGAGTTGTTTTGCCCGAGCCGTTCTCGCCCAGAAGAGCCAGTATCTCGCCGTATTTTACTTCGAGATTTATATCGTCGTTTGCCACAACGCCGCCGAAGGCCTTTGTTATCCCACTGCATTTTACGGCGATCTCATTCCCGCTCATATGATCTTCCTTTCCTTTTCAGTTTGATATTCATCAGAAAGCGGCGGTATCAGCTGCCGTTTTCTCATGGATACCATAAAAATAGGGCGGCAGAATCAATATAATATAAATCCTGCCGCTCTGTTTGGTTTTATTAGCGATTACTTTACTTCAACAGTCTTGAAGTACCAGTTGATGCCGCCTGTGATGGTTGCATCGTCGAGAGTGGAGCCTTCCTCGCCTACGGTCTGACCGTCGTTTGTTTCGATAACGCCGTCAAATACGTTGAAGGAACCGTCCATGATCTTTGCTTTTGCTGCGTCAACAGCTGCCTGCATCTCATCGGTGCAGATGTCCATATTGAGGGGAGAGATATCAACGAGACCGTCAGCCATGCCGCCGTAGTAGTTCTCGCAGGTCCAGCCGCCGTCAACGATCTGCTTTACCTGATAGGTGTAGTAAGCGTCCCAGTGCCAGATAGTGGAAGTAAGGGTAGCCTTGGGAGCGTCCTTGGACATATCGGTGTTGTAGCCTACGCCCCACTTGCCTGCGCTCTCAGCTTCGAGCTGGGGGTTGGGGGTATCGCAGTGCTGAGCGATAACGTCGCAGCCCTCGGAAAGAAGAGCCTTGGCAGCGTTTGTCTCCTCTGTGGGGGAGTACCAGCTGTTTGTTACCTTTACATAAACCTTAGCGTCGGGATTTACGGAATAAACGCCCATTGCAAAAGCGTCAATGCCGCCTGTGCACTCGGAGTTCTCAACGCCCATTGCGGAAACGTAGCCGATGAGGTTGGACTCGGTCTTCATACCTGCAACGATACCGGAAAGATATCTTGCCTGGTAGATTCTGCCGAAGTAGTTGTTGAGGTTAGTGCCGTTGTTCTTGTAACCTGTGCCGTGGCAGAAGTAAACGTCAGGGAACTCAGCTGCCAGAGACTCCATCTTGTCCATGTAGCCCCAGCTTGTGCCGAAGATGATGTTGCAGCCTTCCTCGATGCACTCACGGATAGCTGTTTCTGTTGCGGCAGGGTCGCTGTCGCTTACGTTGTTCTTTCTTACGATCTGGTCATCTCTGAGACCAAGCTCCTGCTGCATACCTACGATACCCTGATCGTGAGCGTATGTATATCCGGAGCCGTCAGCAGGGTTGCCGATGTGGATAACGCCGATCTTTACATCGTCATAGGTGAGTGTCTGAACAGCAGCTGTGTCAGCTCCGTCGGAGCCTGCTGCGTCTGTGCCTGCATTTGCTGTATCGTCAGCGGCTGTTGTGCAGGCAGTGAATGCGAATGCAGACATGAGCGCTGAGAGAGCAAGTGCCAGAAAGCGGTTTTTCTTCATTTTTCTTCCTCCATAAAACTTTTTTCCTGTACGCTGTCAGTTATAACAGCTATATTAACGCCTTTTGCGTTAATCTCTGAACACGATCTTGCCGTCGTCCATGGAATCTATTATTGCAAGGGATTCCAGCTTTATTCCCATGTCACGGATAGTCTGTCCGCCCACCTGGAAGCCCTTTTCAATAACGATGCCTGCGCCTACCAGATCGGCGCCTGACTGCTCGACGATATGTATAAGACCCATAAGAGCGCAGCCGTTTGCAAGGAAATCATCAATGATAAGGACCTTATCGCCCTTGCCGAGGTATTTCTTTGAGACCATTACATCATAAGTAACGCCCTTTGTGTAGGACTTTACCTGAGTGATGTACATCTGACCGTCAAGGTTCTGGCTGAGGGTCTTTTTGGCAAAGATAATGGGACAGTTGTTAAAATGCTGGGCTGCGATGCAGGCGATGCCGATACCCGAAGCCTCGATGGTAAGTATCTTGTTTACGCCCAGACCCGCAAAACGCCTTGCAAATTCCTCGCCGATGTCGTTAAAAAGCTTAACGTCCATCTGGTGATTGAGGAACTTATCCACTTTAAGGACGTTTCCCTCTTTTACAACGCCGTCCTTTAAAATTCGCTGCTTTAAAATCTCCATCTCATTTTCTCCCATAAAAATAACAAAAATTACAAAATTCATCAAAAAAAGACTATATAAAAAAATTATATACCTTTTCTTTTCAATATTCATTTAATATAGGATATCAAATTATTATTTTTTTGTGAATATTACGCCGATTTGTTATAAAATTTATGAGAGTAATACGTTAATACGGTGAAACTCAGGTGAAAACGCTATGTTTAATGTTCAAAAATAACTTGCCCTGTCCTGTTGATTTCTTAGCCGATTTGTGGTAATCTTATATAATGATATAGTTATGTCGTTTATGTTCGGCGTAAACATATGCCCTGCATAAACAGGCGGAATGGAGGATATTATGAATTTTTTGATAGTTACGGGTCTTTCAGGCTCAGGCAAATCGGGTGCGGTGAACGCTCTTGAGGATATCGGCTACTACTGCATAGATAATATCCCTCCCCAGCTTATACCGAAATTTGCGGATATCTGCGTAAAATCCCACGGACATATGAGCAAGGTGGCTATAGTTACCGATATCCGTGGCGGTGAGCTTTTCTATGAGCTGGACAGCAGCCTTGATTATCTCAGAAAATCGGGACTTGAAGTAAAGGTGCTTTTCCTTGACGCATCGGACGAGGTACTTATCAAGCGCTATAAGGAGACACGCCGCCGTCACCCGCTGGACGAACAGTCCCACGGCAGCCTGCAAAAGGCTATAACCATGGAAAGAGGCATACTTTCTCACATCAGAGAGGCTTCCGACTACACCATAGACACCTCCGACATGACCCTTGCCCAGCTGAGAGAGACTATTTTTGACCTCTTTATGGATAATCCCGACGACAGAATGTCCGTCAAGGTAATGTCCTTCGGCTTCAAGTACGGAAACTGCCGTGAGGCTGACCTTGTTTTTGACGTAAGATGCCTGCCAAACCCCTTTTATATCCCCGAGCTTAAAAAGCACACAGGGCTTGAAAGCTGCGTAAGGGACTATGTTATGAGCTTTGACAGCTCCAAGGAGCTTGACAAAAAGCTCAAAGACCTTATCGACTTTCTTCTCCCCTTGTACCGCCACGAGGGAAAGACTTCTCTTGTCATCGCATTCGGCTGCACCGGCGGAAAGCACAGAAGCGTTACCTTTGCGGAAAATATCTATCATTATCTTGATGACAAGGGCGTTAAATCAAGAGTGTGCCACAGGGATATCGAGGTCGGAAAGCTGTAATTTGGAAGCAATGAAAGAGGGATAAGATGTCATTTTCACAAAGCGTAAAAGAGGAGCTTTGCTCTGTTATAACCGACCGTGACAAGGAATATGCCTGCCTTTACGGAATGTTGCTCTTCTGCCGCCGTTTCGGTGCGGAGGAGATACAGTTCCAGACAGAAAACCGCCTGGCGGCGGATATGTTTTCAAGGCTTTCCGACAAGATAATCGGCAGGAGCGGCACTGTTGCCATAAACGAGACCAAAAAGAAAAACGGCTCATCGCTCTACAGCCTTACAGTTCCTGCCGAGCCTGACAGGGAAGAGCTGATATTCCGTTTCAGGATATCCTCCAGCAAGCTCATACACCGTATTCAGGAGGATATCATAGACAATAACAACGTCTTTGCGTTCCTTGCAGGGGCGTTCATTTCATGCGGAAGCGTTACCGAGCCGATAAAGGAGTATCATCTGGAATTTGCGGTGCCCTTTGAGGAGCTTTGCACCGATCTGAAAAAACTGCTGGAACGGCTGGGCATAATGTCAAAATACGTGGAGCGCAAGGGGCTTTACGTGCTGTATTTCAAGGGCAGCGAGGATATTGAGGATATGCTGACGCTGATGGGTGCCACAAAATCCTCCATCGAGCTGATGAACGTGAAAATTCTCAAAGACGTGCGCAACAAGGCAAACCGCATAGCAAACTGCGATGCGGCAAATATCGAGCGGACCCTCAAGGCTTCGGAAAAGCAAATAGAGGACATTGAGTACATAATGAACACCGAGGGACTGGAGAGCCTTACCCCCGAGCTTCGGAACATGGCGGAGCTGCGGCTGGAAAATCCCGATGTTTCGCTGAAAGAGCTGGGCGAGATGCTTGACAAGCCTGTGGGACGTTCGGGGGCAAATCACAGGCTCAAAAAGCTTATGGAGATAGCCGACCAGATACGTGAGGACAGGAGCAGGGCAGGAAAGGAATAATATGAAAAAAGCGGCAAAGACGGTACTTGTCATCATTGCGGCACTGCCGATAATAATATGTGCGCTTCAGCTTATCGGTGCGGCAGTGAACATTGCGGACGGGCATATCCGTGCGGACAGGGCAAAGCGGTACATAGTCGATATGGGCGGCAAAATATGCGGAAGCTGTGTTTACACGGGCAACACAAGCGGAACGGGAAATCACACGGAAAATCAGCTGCTTTTTGTGGTGCGCACCAACGGACCACGGGGGATAGAAAAGGAGCTTTCCAATGTGGGAAGTGCTTCTGTATATCCCGCTTCCGAAGCGGAGGAGCACTTTTATATGTTTGATATTACGGAGAAAATGGATATCCCTGCGGAGGACGGATATTATATTGCGGAAATAATATGTCCTGCGCCATTCGGGGATAATATCATGGGACATTAAATATGTGAAAGGAGTCGCCGCAATGTTTGTTAATCTTCATGTTCACAGCGAATACAGCCTGCTTGACGGCGCCTGCCGCATAAAGGACGTGGTGAGCCGTGCAAAGGAAATGGGGCAGACTGCCCTTGCCGTGACCGATCACGGAAATATGTTTGCGGCTGTGGATTTCTACAACGAGTGCAAAGCTCAGGGGATAAAGCCTATCATCGGCTGCGAGGTGTATGTTGCCCGCAGGACAAGGTTTGACAAGGATTTCGGGCTGGATTCCCACCCGTATCATCTTATACTGCTGTGCAAAAATGAAAAGGGCTACAAAAATCTTATAAAAATGGTGTCGCTGAGCTATACCGAGGGCTTTTACAGCAAGCCGAGAGTTGATCTTGAGCTTCTCAGGGAATATTCCGAGGGGCTTGTCTGTCTTTCGGGCTGTATTGCGGGAGAAGTGCCAAGGCATATTGCCGAGGGCGACTTTGAAAAGGCAAAGCAGACAGCTCTTTTATACAACGATATTTTCGGCGCAGGCAACTATTATATTGAAGTGCAGAACCATTCCACTCCTGAGGACGCAAAGATACTTCCCGCTCTCTACAGGCTTTCGGCGCAGACCAATATCCCCCTTGCCGCCACAAATGACGCTCATTATGTGCGCAGGGAAGATGCAAGGGTGCAGAGGGTCTTGCTTGCTATCCAGACCAATACCACTCTGGCGGACAGGCTGAACATCGCCTTTCCCAACGATGAATTTTACCTTAAAAGCGAGGAAGAGATGCTTCCCCTTTTCCGAGGCAGACCCGATGCTGTGGCGAACACCGCAAAAATTGCGGAGATGTGCTCCTTTGAAATGGAGTTCGGCAAGCTGAAGCTCCCACGCTTTGACCTTTCCGAAAAGCAGAAGCAGATAGGCGCAGACAATGAGACATTTTTCAGGAATATGTGCCATATGGGGCTTAAAAAGCGCTATGATAATATTACCCCCGAGATAAAAGAACGGCTGGAATATGAGCTGGACGTGGTGGTCAGGATGGGCTACACCGACTACTATCTTATTGTGTGGGATTTTATCGCATACGCCAAAAGCAAGGATATCCCCGTAGGCCCGGGACGTGGTTCGGGAGCAGGTTCCCTTGCGGCGTACTGCATTGGCATCACGGACATTGACCCTATCAGATACAATCTGCTGTTTGAGCGTTTCCTAAACCCCGAAAGAGTTTCCATGCCCGATTTTGATATCGACTTCTGTTACGAAAGGCGGCAGGAGGTCATTGACTATGTTATCAGGAGGTACGGCAGCGACAGAGTGGCGCAGATAGTCACTTTCGGAACCATGGCGGCAAAGGCTGCCATACGTGATATTGCCCGTGTGTCCGACCTGCCTTACAGCGTGGGAGACACAGTTTCAAAGCTTATCCCACAGTCGCTGCATATGACTCTTGACAAGGCGCTTGATGGTTCTGCGGAGCTTAAAAGTCTTTACGAGACCGATATGAAGGTGCATGAGCTTATAGACACGGCACGCTCCATTGAGGGAATGCCACGAAACACCTCCACCCATGCGGCGGGAGTTGTTATATGCGATGCTCCCGTCAGCGATTATGTTCCGCTGGTGTGCCGTGACGGCGTGGTTGCCACACAATACACCATGACAGCCCTTGAAAGCGTGGGACTGCTCAAAATGGACTTTCTGGGGCTTCGCAACCTTACCATTATCCATGACTGCGAAAAGGCGGTAAGGAAGCATATCCCCGACTTTGATATAAGAAAAGTCCCCGATGATGATGCCGAGACCTTTGCGATGCTTTCCGCAGGGGATACGTCGGGCGTGTTTCAGTTTGAAAGCGGCGGCATGACAAGCCTTCTGATGAAGCTCAGCCCCCGTTCGATAGAGGATCTGACTGCGGCATTGTCACTTTACCGTCCCGGACCTATGGATAGCATTCCAAAGTACCTTGAAAACCGCCGTCACCCCGAAAAGATAACCTATGCTCACCCCATTTTAAAGGATATCCTGGACGTTACCTGCGGCTGCATAGTTTATCAGGAGCAGGTAATGGAGATTTGCCGCAAAATGGCGGGCTATTCCTATGGCAGAGCCGACCTTGTGCGCCGTGCCATGGCAAAGAAAAAGCACGATGTTATGGAAAAGGAGCGGGATATCTTCATTGCGGGAGCGGTGAAGAACAACGTGCCCGAAAAGGTGGCTCAGGACGTTTTCGGCGAGATGGCGGGCTTTGCTTCCTATGCTTTCAACAAGTCCCATGCGGCGGCTTATTCGGTGGTGGCATACCGAACGGCGTACCTAAAATGCCACTTCTATAAGGAATATATGGCGGCGCTTATGTCCGCCTTTACGGAATATACGGGCAAGCTCATGGAATATATCTCCGAGTGCGGCAGGCATGGGGTTAAGATACTCCGCCCAGACATCAACGAAAGCGATATGGGCTTTACCGCTGCAGAGGACGGCATTCGCTTTTCACTGCTGGCGGCAAAAAATCTCGGCAGGGGAATGATAAGCGAGATAATAGAAGAGCGTGAGAAAAACGGCAGATACGTGAGCCTCACCGACCTTGTAAAACGAATGAACGGTCATGATTTCAGCCGCAGATGTGCCGAGAGCCTTATAAAATGCGGGGCGCTGGACGGCTTTGCCCTCAACAGGCGGCAGATGCTTGAAAACTATGACCTTATCGCAAATGCCTGCGCCGATTATTCAAGAGGCACTATAGAGGGTCAGCTGGACTTTTTCGGAATGTCCGACAGCGGAAGCTCTGCGGCGGATATCGAAAGCACCCTCCCCAAAAGTGATGAGTTCAGTTCCTCCGAGCTGCTGGAAATGGAAAAGGAGATACTGGGCATTTACATTTCGGGGCACCCTCTTAAAAATATGCGCACACTGGCTCAGGCAATGCGCCTGCCCGATATCGCATCGGCGATGAAGCTTAAAGAGGGTACGAAGACCGCTTTCGTATGCACTCTTACGGGGGTAAAAAAGCACGCTGCCAAAAGCGGAGAGATGGCTTTCCTTTCCGTGGAGGATATGAGCGGCGAATGTGAGTGCGTAGTGTTCCCGTCGGTATATGTGACCGCAAAGCCATTGCTTGAAAGCGGCAGGCGTGTTTACATCGAGGGCAGGCTTTCGCCCTCAAGGGACGGCGGAATGAACATTCTGGCGGACAGGATACTTTCGGAGGAGGAGTTTACAAAGAAGGTATGCGGCGGCAAGCTGTTTATAAGGTGCAAAAGCACCGACAGGGATATAATCTCCGCCTGCACTGATATCCTGCGAAAGCACCAAGGCAGCTCGCCCGTGCTGTTCAGGTTTTCCGACATCAGCCGAACCATTGCCCACAGGAAGATAAAGACCTGCGGCATATCGGCGGAGCTGATAGAGGAGCTGTCTGAGGCTGCGGGAACGGAAAATACGGCGCTTTCGGTTGTGATTTAGCACATCTGGGTGTGCGTCAGCGCTTTAATGTTGTGAAAGTTTACAGAAAATAAGCATTCCCCCCTTGACAAAGAGGGGCGATATGTGTAAAATAGTAAAGGAACGTAAAACGTTTTCTATATTTTTGTCTGAAAGGCGGCAGGGCTTTGTTAAAGCATATTGCCGCTGATTATAAAAAATCGGAGGAAAGAATTATGCAGAAGGCTATTGGCGTATTAACAAGCGGAGGCGACGCTCCCGGAATGAATGCGGCTGTAAGAGCCGTAACAAGAGCTGCTATCAACAAGGGATACAGAGTTATTGGTATCCAGAGAGGTTACAACGGTCTGCTTCATGGCGAATGCGTTGAACTCAGCTGCCGTGACGTTTCAGATATCATTCAGAGAGGCGGCACTATCCTTTACACCGCAAGATGTCTCGAATTCAAGGAAGAGGAATATATTCTCAAGGCTGCTGAAAAGTGCAAGAGCCTTAATATGGAAGGTCTTGTTGTAATCGGCGGCGACGGTTCATTCAGAGGCGCTGCAGATCTTTCCCGTCTGGGCAATATCCGTTGCATAGGTCTCCCCGGAACCATTGATAACGATATCCAGTGTACCGAGTACACTATTGGCTACGATACTGCAATGAACACCGCTATGGAAATGATCGACAAGCTGAGAGACACCAGCCAGTCCCACGACAGATGCTCTGTTGTTGAGGTAATGGGCAGAAATGCAGGCTGGATCGCTCTTAACGTTGCCATCGCTTCAGGTGCTATTGCCTGCATCACTCCCGAGATGCCTTATGATATGAATGCTATCGCAGAAAAGATCAAGAAGGCACATGAGGCTCAGAAGGAGCACTTCATCGTTGTTGTTGCCGAGGGCGTTAACAACTCTGAGGGCATCACCAAGGGAATCCAGGAGCTTACAGGCATTGAGACCAGACTTACAGTTCTCGGTCACGTTCAGAGAGGCGGTATGCCTACCCTGAGAGACAGAGTTGCTGCAAGCCAGATGGGCTACCGTGCTGTTGAGCTTATCGACAGCGGTGCTACAAACAGAGTCGTAGGCATGAAGGATAACAAGATCATTGATGTTGATATCCAGGAAGCTCTTGCTATGAAGAAGCCCTTTGATACTGAGCTTTACAGAGTCTGCAACGAGATCACATTCTAAAAAAATCACGCATTACAGAGTAGATGACTGTGCGTTTGGAGCCCGAATACAGGCACCGCAGTGTCCCGACAACGGGGAGTTGTGTCGGGGACGAAATTTTCCGCTGAAAAGCGGAAATGCGGTACAGTCATCGCATCCCGCTGAATGCATTATACAAAAGGAGCTTTTCATTCTCCTCAGATATAATGCACAAGGCAAGAGAGCTGCGCATTATTTTAAGGAGGTTCTATAATGAAAAGCTTTTTTAATTTATTTGCCGAGTCGGCAAAATCACTGAAAAATCTGAGGACTATCGCCACAACAGGTATGCTGCTTGCAATGGCGATAGCTATCCGCTCGCTGGCGATACAGGTAACACCGGATCTCAGAATAGTGTTCACCTGCATACCCATAAGCCTTATCGGACTGCTTTATGGCCCCGTGGTGTGCGGAATGTCCACATTTGCCCTTGACCTTATCGGCTTCCTTATCGACAACAAGTCGGCAAGAGGCTACAGCATAGAGCTGGCGCTGGTGGTTATTCTTTCGGGCATCATCTACGGCATATTCCTTTACAAGCAGACCATTAAGCCCCAGTGGAGCGATATTCTCAGAGTTGCACTGGCAAGATTTTCGGTAATACTCATCTGCAACATATGCCTTAATTCGTACTTTATATACACACTCTACGTAAATCCCGATTTTACTCTTCTTGGAGCAAACGAGACCATGATGAACGGATTCTTTGTTTGGATACTCCCGAGAGTTGTGAAAAATCTGGGACAGTTCCCCATTGACGTGGCACTTCTGTCTATGACGGTGCCTGCGGCTCAGGCAGCGTATTGCAGAGTGCGGTCGCAGTACGGGCAGGCAAAATAAAAAGGAGCTTGACTTATGATAAAAGTTGGTTTTCTCGGCACTGGAAATATGGGCGGCGCCATTATCAGAGGAATTGCCGCAGCATACAAGTCAGAAGCGGAAATATACGCATACGATCTCGACGCTGCAAAGCTTGCCGAGCTTGAAAAGCAGGGCGTAAAGGCAGTTTCCTCCGAGGGCGAGATATGCGACAAGTGCAAATATGTGTTCCTTGCAATAAAACCTCAGGTGTTTGATTCCGTTCTCCCCAAGCTTGCCGATCACGTTAAGGAGGATACGGTCATCGTATCCATCGCAGCAGGCATCACGGAAGAGTACATCATGAAGACCACAAAGGACAAGGTGCATACCGTTATCGTAATGCCCAATACTCCTTTCCTGCTGGGCGAGGGCGCAACCGCTCTTGCAAAGGGAACCTACACCACCGACGAGGAATTTGAGGTGGTAAAGAGCATCTTCTCCACAGGCGGTATCGCTGAGGTAGTTCCCATGGACAAGATGAAGGAGATCATCGCAATCAACGGCAGCTCTCCTGCATTTATCTATCTGTATGCCAAGGGCTTTATCGACTACGCAAAGGAAAACGGCATTGACGGCGACGCTGCTCTCAGGCTGTTTGCAAAGTCCCTTATCGGCTCCGCAAAGATGATGACCGAGTCGGGCAAGACCATTGACGAGCTTATCAAAATGGTATCCTCTCCCGGAGGAACCACCCTTGCAGGTCTTGACGGACTGTATCAGGGCAAGCTTACCGATGTTGTCAAGGACTGCTGCGAGAGATGCACAAAGAGAGCATACGAGCTTTCAAAATAAAGTAATTTTATTGCGGTCGTCCGCATAAGCTTTGTATAAGCAATACTGCAAATACAAAACAAAGGACGATTGATAATATGACCGTAAATGTTCAGAAAAGACGGCGGTACAGAGTGCGCCGCATGACCCGTGAACTGCCTGCCGAAAGGGAGATGTCCCCCGGCAGACGGCTTTATATGCTGCTGACAGTTATTGCGGCGGCAGGGGTGTTTGTTGGAGCATATTCCTACAGCGGCGGGGAGATAAATGCCGGGAGCGGCTTTGTGTCCGCCTTTGTGACAAGCCTTTGCTCTGTGGGGATATACGTTCTGCTGTTCTTTTTCGGCGGACTTTCCGCTGTGGGTCAGCCTATGGGATATATACTGTGCTTTTTTAAAGGGCTTGGCACAGGGTATCTGGCTGCATATGCTGCCTGCGCAATGAAAAGCGGAGATGTCTGCGCTGCTCTGAATATTCTTCCCTTTGAGGCTGTGAGCATGGTAACGGTCATTTTTGGGGCAAGGGAAAATATAAGAATGTCCTCCTACATTTCGGGCAGGTCATTCGGAGCTTCGGGCGAAGCCTCCGACGAGGGCAGCCTGCGGCTTTATCTTGCAAAATTTGCGCTGATATTGCTTACCGGCATCGCCGCAGCTGCGATGCGTGGACTTATGGCAGCAGTGCTTTAAACCAAGCACCAACAAAACCGGTTTTTAATTGGCGCTTAGTATCAAACGGGGAATAAAATATTTAAGGAAGTGTAGTCATTGTCATTCTTAGGCTTCGGAGCCGACTATGAAAAAGCAGGCTCGGGCATATCCAAAAATGCCCCAAAAAAGAAACCGTTTTTCCTGTTCTGGGAAATGTATTTCGGAAGATTCTGGAAGCTTATCAAGCTGAGTCTCCTGACCTTTGTGTTCTGTATCCCTGTTGTTACCATTGGTCCTGCCATAGCGGGCATGACAAAGGTGCTGCGGTGCTATCAGCTGGATAAGGATACGTTCATCTGGCACGAGTTCTGGAAGGGCTTCTCCCAGAACTGGAAGAAATCTCTCCCTGCTGGACTTATCGACGTGGCGTTCGGAGTGTCGCTCATATGCGCACTGAACGTGTATCCTGCCATGGCTAAGGCAGCGGCGCAGTCGGGCGGCAGCGGAACCATCTACTATGTTCTGTGCGTGATATCCGTAAGCTTTGCGCTGACGGTACTTATGATGAATTTTTACGCATTCCCCATGATAGTTGCCACAGAGCTTTCATTCAAGAATATCATCAAAAATTCCTTTTTCCTTACCTGTCTCGGGCTTAAAAAGAATATAATCACACTGCTTATCCTGTTCCTTATCACAGCGATAATCGTTGTCGGAACGGTGGTAAATCCTCTGACGCTTATCCTTGTGCCCGTGTGGGCGCTGAGCTTTATGGGATTTGTGGTCATCTTCAACAGCTATCCTCTTATCCAGAAGTACGTTATAGATCCGTTCTATGCGGAAAAGGGTCAGGATAATCCTGAGTATGACTATCTCAAGCCCCTTGATGCCGAGGACGCTGTGTTCCTTGACAAGGGCGGCGAGGAAGCTCCCATCGAGGGCAAAAAGAAAAAATCCAAGGGCAGGACAATATCCTGATATATACGGCTGTATCGCTTGATGCAGCCGTTTTTGTATGTAGAGTGAAATGAATTTTTTACATTCACAATTTGTTTACTTACCGAAAGCCATTATATTTTTTCGTATTCGCTTGATTTACGCCGTAAAGTGTGCTATAATAAAATAAGTTATGGCATAATGTACGTGTGCGTGCCTATAGGTTCGCACCTGTTCGTAAAAATAAATGATTCAGGGAGTATTTACAATGATAAAGAGCATGACAGGCTTCGGCAGAGCCGAGGAAATTATCAGCGGCAGAGACATTATTGTTGAGATCCGCTCCGTAAATCACCGCTATTTTGAATTTTCCGCCCGTGTTCCCAGAGCTTACGGCTACCTTGAGGAAAAACTCAAGAGCTACATAAGCGGAAAGATATCCCGTGGAAAGGTGGAGGTGAGCGTTACTGTCACCGCTGTGGAGACAAGCGATGCGCTTATCGAGGTCAACAAGAGCGTTGCCAAGGGCTATGTTGATGCTCTCAGAAGCGCCAACGAAGAACTTGGTCTTACCGATGACCTGACTCTTTCAAAGCTTATCCGCCTGCCCGATATCTTCTCCGTCAGAAAAACTGCCGAGGTTGAAGAGGTCATCTGGAATGATGTAAAGACCGTTGCCGACAAGGCTTCCGACTGCTTCATCAAGATGCGTGAGACCGAGGGCGAGAAGATGAAGGAGGACGTCCTTGAAAGAGCGGACGCTATTGAAGAAATGGTGTTCGAGATAGAAAGACTTTCCCCCATTTCCGCAGAAAGCTACAGAAACAAGCTCTACGCACGTTTATGCGAGGTGCTTGCCGACAAGAATATTGATGAGCAGAGGATAGTTACCGAGGCTGCCATTTTTGCAGATAAGACTGCCGTTGCAGAGGAGACTGTCCGCCTGAAGAGCCATCTGAAGCAGCTGAACGATATGCTCAGTCTCAGCGAGCCTGTGGGCAGGAAGCTTGATTTCCTTATCCAGGAGTTCAACCGTGAGGCAAACACTATCGGCTCCAAGGCACAGGATATCGCCATCACAAAGCTTGTGGTCGATCTTAAATCCGAGATCGAAAAGATAAGAGAGCAGATCCAGAACATAGAATAACGGACGGAGGAACAGATATGCAGCTTATTCCCATCGGCTACGGAAATGCCGTTTCGGCTTCACGCCTTGTGGCAGTGGTAAGTCCCGAATCAGCGCCCATAAAGCGCATAATCCAGGACGCCCGTGACAGAGGAATGCTCATTGACGCCACCTACGGCAGAAAGACCAAGTCCGTTCTTGTTATGGACAGCGACCATGTTATCCTCTCCGCTTCATCGCCTGCGTCCATTTCCGGCCGTGCCGAGGACACGGAGGAAGATGAGGAAGAGGAGTAACATATTCTCTTAAAATACACACCGAAAGGAACATTAAAATGTCAAAAGGACTTTTAATTGTTGTTTCCGCACCGTCAGGCTGCGGAAAGGGCACTATTCTTGCACAGGTGCTCAAAAATGATAATTTCTACTATTCCGTATCCGCTACCACCCGTTCCCCAAGAGAGGGCGAGGTTGACGGCGTGAACTACCATTTTCTCACCAAGGAGGGCTTCGAGAAGCTCATTGCTGAGGACGGTATGCTTGAGCACGCCTGCTACTGCGGCAACTACTACGGCACTCCCCGCAAGGCTGTTTTCGACAAGCTTGAAGAGGGCAAGGACGTTATACTTGAAATTGAAGTGCAGGGCGCTATGAAGATCAAGGAAAAATGCCCCGATGCTGTGTTCGTGTTCATTCTCCCTCCATCGTTGGGAACCCTCCGCCACCGCCTTGAAAAGCGTGGCACCGAAACTCCCGAGGTCATAGACAAGCGTGTGGGCGAGGCTGCGGGCGAGATAGAAAAGGCTCACAATTATGATTATATCATAGTCAACGACGATCTGGACGACGCTGTGGCTGATTTTCTTGCAGTCGTAAAGGCTGAGAAAATGACCGTAAAGCGTTCTTCCGAAACAATAGATGAAATATTAAACAAATAATTTTGGAGGTAATTTATTATGTTAAGACCTGCTATGAATCAGATCGCTACTCACGGTGAAAGCTGCTATTCTGTAGTTATCGGCGTTGCAAAGCGTGCAAGAGAGATCGCTGACGAGCTTAGCGAGAACAATCAGATACTTGAAGAAAAGCCTGTTAAGACTGCTGTTGACGAGTTTGCGGCTCACAAGTTCTCTATCATTGAGGATCCTGCTGTAAGACCCGGCAAATCCACAGAGGGCACAGTCTGAGCCAAGTGGACTGCATTACTGCACTGGTGGGCGTCAGCGGCACAAATGACGCTTTCGACATTGCCTACAGCTACATCGTTCCGCCTGAGCTTGAGGGCGAAGTCTCTGTGGGAAAAAGGGTCATAGTTCCTTTCGGCAGAGGAAACCGCCGCAGGACGGGTATCGTGGTGGGTATGGAGGTCTCCGACGGCAAGGGCTGCAAGGAGATAAGCTCCGTTATCGACAGCGAGCCTGTTATCGGTGAAGAACAGCTGGAGCTGCTCACGTGGCTCAAAGATACGGTGTTCTGCACCTATTTTGAGGCGTTCCGTGCCCTTATCCCGCCGGGACTTGGCGTGAACTTTGTGAGCAAGTACCGCCTGGGTGCAAAAAAGCCGAAGAAAGGTCAGGTCTCCGATAAGGCGCTGGGGCTTTATATGTCCGCAGCCGAGGCGGAGGACGGCGATGAGCTGGATATGATACTTTCCTCTGACCTTACCCTTGCAAACGAGCTTGTTTCGGGCGGCTTTGTTGAGGAAACTGACATTGCAAAGCAGAGGGTGAAGGACGACACCGTAAGCATGGTGCGCCTTACCGACGCATATGCACAGGGCAGTATAAAGCTCACCCCCAAGCAGACTGCCGCCGCTCAGATACTTGAGCGTGAAGGCTGCGCTTCCGTCAAGGAGCTTTGCTATATGTGTGGCTGCACGGCTCAGGTGGTAAAGAATATGGTCAAGTGCGGCGCTGCGGAGCTTTTCGACTATGAGGTGCTGAAAACTCCCGAGGCGGTGCAGCGTGACGATATCTCAAAAATAACCCTGAACCATTACCAGCAGGCGGCTTTTGAGGGCATATCCCAGATGATAGCCGAGAAAAAGCCTGCTGCGGCTTTGCTTTTCGGCGTTACGGGCAGCGGAAAAACTCCTGTGTTCGCAAAGCTGATAGAATACACGCTGAATATGGGCAGAAACGTTATAATGCTCATTCCCGAAATATCTCTCACTCCCCAGACACTTAACCGTTTCAGGGGGCTTTTCGGAGAGACTGTGGCTGTTATGCACAGCGGACTTTCCCTTTCCATGCGCTCAAACGAGTACAAGAGGGTGAAGTCGGGGCAGTGCAGGATAGTCGTAGGGACAAGAAGCGCCGTTTTTGCTCCCCTTGACAACATAGGGCTTATAATCGTGGACGAGGAGGGCGAACGCACCTACAAATCCGAGTCCAGCCCCAGATACAACGCAAAGGACGCTGCCGCAAGGCGGTGCCTTTATCATAAGAGCGTGCTTCTGTGTGCGTCGGCAACGCCGTCCATAGAAAGCTATTACAATGCGCTTAGAGGAAGATCAAAGCTGTTTGTGATGCCCGAGCGTTACTGCGCCGACCCTTACAGAAAGCCTGAGATGCCCCGTGCCGAGATAGTCGATATGACGGGAACGGGACGGGTGTTCAGCGCCGAGCTTATCGAGGCTGTCAACGGCAATCTTGAAAGGGGAGAGCAGTCCATACTGCTCCTTAACCGCAGAGGATACCACACCTATATTTCCTGCTGCGACTGCAAAGAGCCTGTTTCCTGCCCTAACTGCAGCGTTCCAATGACCTATCATAAGGTGAACAACCGCCTGATATGCCACTACTGCGGATATTCCGAGGACTATGTGCAGAAGTGTCCCAAGTGCGGCAGCACTCACCTGAAAGCCAGCGGAATGGGCACTCAGCGGCTTGAGGACGAGCTGGCGGAGTTCTTTCCCAATGCCCGTATCCTGCGAATGGACGCTGACACCACATATTCCCGCTACGCATATGACAAGCGATTCACCGCTTTCGGCAACGGGGAGTATGACATTATGGTGGGCACTCAGATGATAGCAAAGGGACTGGATTTCCCCAACGTTACCCTTGCAGGCGTGCTCAATGCGGACAAGGCTCTCTTTTCGGGGGATTTCCGCAGCTATGAGCGTACGTTCTCTCTCATTACTCAGGTAGTGGGACGAAGCGGACGAGCAAAGGCGGGGGGACGGGCGATAATACAGACCTATGTTCCCGACCACTACGTCATCAATCTTGCGGCACAGCAGAATTACACAGCCTTTTACAGCCAGGAGATAGCCATGAGGCGGGCGCTTATCTATCCGCCTTTCTGCGACATATGCGTGATAGGCTTCTCGGGCACTGATGAAAGGGAAGTCTCGGCTGCGGCAGAGCTTTTTGCTGCGAAAATTGCCGAGGGAGTGGAGAAGATGGCGGAAAAGATGCCAATACGTGTGCTGGGTCCGTCAAAATGCACTTTTGAAAAGATCAACGGAAAATTCCGCTACAGGATAATCATCAAATGCCGCAACAATTCCGCATTCCGCAGCTTTATAAGCGGTATCAGAACGGAAACGGCGGGGCAGATGAGAAAGATTTCCGTTTTTATTGATATGAACGGCGATATTTCGCTGTAACTGAAAGGAAAGTTAATATGGCACTTCGCAATATCTATGTTGAGGGCGACCCTATTCTCAGAAAGGTCTGCCGCCCTGTGGAAAAGTTTGACGAGAAGCTGGCAACGCTCCTCGACGATATGCACGAGACCCTTGACAAGGCAGAGGGCGTAGGACTTGCCGCTCCTCAGGTGGGAATGTGCAGGCGCATATTCATCATGCACCTTGGAGATGATGACAAGGTGGAGGCTATCAACCCCGAGATACTCAAAACCAGCGGATCTCAGCACGTTGTTGAAGGCTGCCTTTCCTGCCCCGACAAGTGGGGATATGTAACACGCCCCAAAAAGGCTGTGCTCAGAGCGCAGGACAGAAACGGAAACTGGTATGAAAGAGAGTTCGAGGATCTGGGCGCTCAGTGCGTATGCCACGAGAACGCTCATCTGGACGGTCAGCTTTTCGTTGATATAGTTGAGGAATTTGTGCGCCCCGAGGATATGCAGGAGGAGCGCAAAACAAGAAAGAAGCTCAAAGTTAAGGTAAAGAGCGCAGAATAAGTTTTTTGAAAGGCGGTGCCACGATGAACATTGTATTTATGGGAACTCCCGATTTTGCCGTTCCCTGCCTTAAAGCTCTGGTGGAAAGCGGTGAAAACGTTACGGCGGTATTTTCTCAGCCCGATAAGCCCAAGGGAAGAGGCTACAAGCTCACTCCGCCGCCTGTAAAGGAATATGCGGTCTCGCAGAATATACCCGTATATCAGCCTGCAAGCCTTAAAAAGGGCGATGACGCTGAGGAAGCATATGAAACGCTGAAAAAGCTTGCTCCCGACCTTATTGTGGTTGTGGCTTACGGAAAGATACTTCCCAAGCGTATATTGGACCTGCCTAAGACATATTGTATAAATATCCATGCTTCGCTGCTACCAAAATACAGAGGTGCCGGCCCCATTCAGTGGTGCATACTCAAGGGCGAGAGCGAGACAGGTGTTACCTCTATGATAATGGGCGAGGGTCTTGACACAGGCGATATGCTCATCAAGGCTGCCACCGAGATCGGCGTAAACGAAACTGCCGACGAGCTTCATGACAGGCTTGCCGTAATTGGTGCGGACGTGCTGCTTGAAACGGTAAAGGCTGTAAAGACAGGGGATATCCACCCCCAGCCGCAGGACGATGAGATGTCATGCTATGCGCCAATGCTCACCAAGGAGCTTTGCCCCATTGACTTCAGCAAGACGGCAAAAGAGATACACGATCAGATAAGAGGTCTTTCCTCATGGCCCTGCGCTGTGGCACAGATAGCGGGAAGACGCTTAAAGGTATATCACAGCGAGCTTGACGGAAAGCGTCACGAGGGCTATGCTGCGGGGGATATTTGCGACAAAGACAAGTTCACCGTTGTATGCGGCGACGGCTTCGGCATCACCTTCACCGAGGTGCAGGCAGATGGCGGCAAGCGCATGAAAACAGCGGATTATCTCAGGGGAAACAAGCTTTGATTTATTGATTTAAAGGAGAATGCTTCATGTACTGGGATCAGACAATTATAATCCTCATTCCTGCCTTGATATTCAGCCTTATTGCACAGCTGATGGTAAAGGGCGCTTTTTCAAAATACAGCGGAGTGAGGAACAGCAGAGGATACACGGGAGCGTACGCTGCCAGAGCCATTCTGGACAGGAACGGACTTTCCTATATCCGCATCGAGCATATAAACGGCGAGCTTACCGACCATTATGACCCTGGCGCCAACGTTATCCGCCTGTCGGACAGCGTTTATAACAATGACAGCGTGGCGGCTGTGGGCGTTGCGGCTCATGAGGCAGGCCATGCGGTACAGTATGCGGAGGGCTACGGCCCCATAAAGGTAAGGAGCGCCATTATCCCCATAACCCAGTTCGGCTCCAATCTTTCAACGCCCCTGGTAATACTTGGCATAATATTTTCAAGCAACGTGCTTATTACAGCAGGTATCCTGCTTTTCTGCACGGTGGTGCTTTTTCAGGCGATAACCTTGCCTGTGGAGTTCAATGCCAGTGGACGTGCCCTTAAAGTTCTCAGAGAAGAGCATTTCCTTGACGATGATGAGATGAAGGGTGCAAAAAGCGTTCTTACAGCGGCGGCGCTCACATATGTAGCGGCAATGTTCTCGGCTCTTGCTTCCCTTGCAAGACTGCTGCTCATAAGGAACAGGAACAATAGCAGAAGATAACATTTTTTTGGACAGCTTGTATTTGCGAAGGAGTGAACGGATTGAACTGGGGAATGACGCTTTTTATCATCATTCTTTCCTATGCGGTGAGCATCGGCGCACGTCTGATGATAAAGCTTACTTTTTTGAAATATGATGATATCGAAACAGCCAAAAAGATATCCGGCGCTGAGGCGGCAAGGGCTGTTCTTGACGGCAGGGGACTTTCGTATGTTTCTGTGGAGCGTATCAGGTCGGAGCTTTCAGACGGCAGCACGCTCATGAGAGTGGAGCTTTCCGAAAGCACCTTTGACAGTGACAGTGTGGCGGCGGTAGGCATGGCTGCTTATCAGGCAGGTCATGTGATGCAGCGGGCTGACGGCTACAGCCTTAACAGTCTGACAGGCGCTGCGGGAAATGTATCGGCGATATGTTCGCAGTTCCTTGTTGTCGTGCTTTTTCTCGGTTCACTGTTTTCTATAGAACCGCTTATCAGGCTGGGAACTGTGCTGTTTATCGTAATGGCAGTATTTCAGGCTGTGATGTTCATTTCGGAGGCAGATGCGGGAAAGCGTGCCATTGCCTCTCTTCGTCAGGAAAATATCCTTGATGACAGCGAGCTTGAAGGTGCGCAGAAGGTCATAAGGACTGCCTCTCTTGTTTACGCTGCGGCGCTTGCATCGCTTCTTGCGTCACTGGTGCGCATGATGACAGGCGCAAACAACAAATGATCTTTAATGTAAAGGTGTGATAAAATGTCCGCAAGGTATGCTGCATACAAGCTTATCGAAAAAGTCGAAACGGGAGGATACTCCAATATCGCTCTGGGCGGTATGTTCTCAAAATCAGACTCCCTTTCCGACAGGGATAAGGCGTTTGCGGCAAGGCTGTTTTACGGTGTTACCGAGCGGAAGCTTACGCTGGAGCACATCATAGGCGCATATGTTTCAAAGCCCCTGCAAAAGCTTGACAGGCAGGTGCGCATAACGCTTATGATGGGCGTTTATCAGATAATGTACATGGATAATGTGCCCGACAGCGCTGCGGTCAACGAGTCGGTGAGCCTGGTCAAAAAGCTTGGCAAGGCATCGGCTTCGGGAATGGTCAATGCGGTGCTGAGAAGTATTATCCGTGACGGTAAGAAAATACCGCCTGTTAAGGGCGATAAATACGATAAAATGGCTGTGGGATACTCCTGCCCCGCTGAGCTTATCAGGCGGATATGCAAGGGCTACGGCGAGGAAAACACAGTATCTTTATTGGAAGCATCATTGCTTCCCTCGGTGACGGTTCTCAGGACAAATGTGCTGAAAACCTCATCTGAGGAGCTTATAGCTTCTCTTAAAAGCAGAGGGATATCCGCAAAGGCAAGCGAATTTGAGGAAAATGCGGTCATCTGTGACGACCTGCGGGACGTGGAGCGTGACCCTGATTTTATTGCGGGAAATTATCACGTTCAGGACTATTCCTCTCAGCTTTGCTGCAAGGCGGTCTCTCCCCGAAAGGGAGAAACGGTCATCGACATCTGCGCCGCTCCGGGAGGAAAGACCTTCACCATGGCGGAGATGATGGGCGATGAGGGCAGGATATTCGCCTGCGAGCTTCACGAAAAGCGGACGGGACTTATAGTAAAGGGAGCAGAGCGGCTTGGCATAAGCTGCATTGAAGCTGTCACCAACGATGCGAGGGTTTATAACGAAAAGCTGCCCATGGCGGACAGAGTTCTATGCGATGTGCCTTGCAGCGGATACGGAGTTATAAGAGGAAAGCCCGAGATAAGGTACAAGCCCCTTTCGGAAGCGCAGCGCCTCCCCGAGATACAGCTGGATATCCTGCGGACAGCCTGCCGATATGTAAAGGACGGCGGACTTCTGGTATATTCCACCTGCACGGTGAATATAGAGGAAAACGAGTGTGTTATCGAAAAATTCCTTGCGGAAAACAGCGATTTTCACGGCGAAGAGTTCCCCGAGGATATGGGAGATTTCTTCCGGGGAAAATTCATGACAGCCATTTTTTCAAAGCAGTTCGGCGGCGACGGATTTTTCATCTGCCGCATGAGGAAAGGAAAAAAGTAATGGAAAAGACCGATATTTTATCCCTCAGCCTTGAGGAGCTTATCATTGCCCTTGACGCTCTGGGAGAGAAGAAATTCCGTGCCGAACAAATTTTTTCATGGCTTCACGTAAAAAAAGTCACAGAATTTGAAGAAATGACTAATATTTCCTTGGAACTTCGCACAAAGTTATCTGAAAATTTTTATATAAAACGACTAAATATTGCTAAAAGGCTTGAATCTTGTACGGATAATACGATAAAATATCTTTATGAGCTGGACGACGGCAATCATATCGAGACAGTTCTGATGGAATATAAGCACGGAAACAGCATCTGCATATCCACTCAGGTGGGCTGCAAAATGGGCTGCAAGTTCTGCGCTTCCACCATTGCAGGATTCAGAAGAAACCTTGCTCCGTCGGAAATGCTCATGCAGATATACATGGCGGAAAAGGACAGCGGCAGGCATGTGGACAGCCTTGTGCTCATGGGCATAGGCGAGCCGCTGGATAATTACGATAATGTTATAAAGTTCCTGGAGCTGCTTTCATCTCCCAAGGGCAGGAATATGAGCCTGCGGCACGTTTCCCTCTCCACCTGTGGAGTCGTGCCAAAAATAAGGGAGCTTGCAAAGCTCAGAACGGGACTTACACTGTCGGTCTCCCTTCACGCTGCGGACGACAAGAGCAGGAGCGAGATAATGCCCGTAAACAATGCGTGGCAGATATCCGAGCTGCTTGGTGCCTGCAGGGATTACATAAGGGATACGGGCAGGCGCATATCCTTTGAATATGCGGTCATAAGCGGAGTCAACGATTCTTCGGAGGACGCACGCAGGCTTGCGGCGCTGCTCCGTGGGATAAATTGCCATATAAATCTCATTCCCGTAAACAAGATCAAGGAGAGGAGCTATACCGCCGACAGGCAGTGCGTGGCGGTGTTTGCAAAGAGACTCACTGATCTGGGGATGAACGTTACCGTGAGAAGAACGCTGGGTGCTGATATCAACGCAGCCTGCGGTCAGCTCAGACGGGAATACGAAATTTAAAGATCACGGCGTTTCGGCACGGGTCTTGCGGTGAAAGGACGGAAGTAGGCTATGATGGTCTATACTCACACAGATATAGGGCACAAGCGCTCTGAAAATCAGGACAGCACGGGTGTTGCTGTGCTTGACGGCGCTGTGTTTGCGGTCGTGTGCGATGGTATGGGCGGCTCAAATGCGGGCAGCGAGGCAAGCAGCCGTGCTGTTTCCGTTATTACCGAAAGGATTCAGAAAAGCTACCGCAGCGATTACGATGACAACAAGATACGAAATCTCCTTGTTGCGGCTGTAAAGACTGCCAATGCGGTCATATATGACCTTGCTTCGGCTGTGCCCGAATGGAGGGGCATGGGTACTACCTGTGTTGCCGCCATTGCCAGGGGAGATATGCTGCATACGGTGAATGTGGGCGATTCCAGAGGGTATCTTATCACCCACCAGATATCCCAGATAACGAAGGATCATTCAATGGTAATGAACCTTTACGAGCGTGGGGATATCACCAAGGAGCAGCTTAAAAATCACCCGAAGAAAAACATCATCACCAGAGCTGTGGGTGTTGCGCAGGACGTGGAGCCCGACTATTTTGAAAGCGAGCTTCCCAAGGGAGCTGCTGTTCTTCTGTGTTCGGACGGACTGTCAAACTTTTGCGATGAGGGCGTTATTTTCAGGACAGTGAAGGATCTTCCCCCCGAGGAAGTGCCTCATGCGCTTGTTAAGGTCGCTCTTGACAACGGCGGTTCTGACAATATTACAGCTGTGCTCATGAAGTGACGCACACCCATAACAGAAATAATTGGAGTGAATTTGATTGATGGATAAATATATCGGCAAAAAGCTGGACGGCCGTTACGAGATAACCGAGCTTATCGGCATCGGCGGAATGGCTGACGTTTACAAGGCTGTTGACCTTATGGAGGACAACAAGGTCGTGGCAGTAAAGATCCTCAAGAGCGAATTTGCCGACAACGACGATTTCGTCCGCAGATTCAGGAACGAGTCAAAGGCTATTGCCGTGCTCAGCCACCCCAATATCGTTAAGATATACGACGTTGGATTCAGCGACAAGATCCAGTTCATCGTAATGGAATATATCGACGGCATCACCCTCAAGGAATTTATGGAGCAGCAGGGCGTTCTTAAATGGAAGGACACCGTTCACTTCATAATCCAGATACTGAGGGCATTGCAGCACGCTCACGACAGGGGAATAGTTCACAGAGACATCAAGCCCCAGAACATCATGCTTTTCCCCGACGGCACCATAAAGGTCATGGATTTTGGAATCGCACGGTTTGCCCGTGAAGAGGGAAAGACCATTTCCGACAAGGCAATAGGCAGCGTTCACTACATCAGCCCCGAGCAGGCAAGGGGAGATATCACCGACGAAAAGAGCGATATCTACTCCGTAGGCGTTATGATGTACGAGATGCTCACAGGTGTGAAGCCCTTTGATGCGGATACTCCCGTTGCTGTGGCTGTTATGCACATGCAGAACGCTCCCAGACCTCCCAGACAGATAAACGACACCATTCCCGAGGGGCTGGAGGCCATTGTTCTCAGAGCCATGCAGAAGGACGCTTCAAAGCGATATCAGTCCGCATCGGAAATGATAAAGGATATCGAGGAATTCAAGCGAAATCCCAGCATTGTTTTTGAATATAACCTTCCCGCAGGGGAGGAGGAAAAGACCCAGTATTTCCGCAAGCCCGATGCCGTTCAGGCTGTTACGGATGAGGAGATACCCGCAGGTCCCAGATTCAAGGATCCTGAGCCTGAGAAAAAGGCTCAGAAAAAAGAGGTGAGAAAAACGAAGACCGCAAAGCCACAGAAACAGAAGATACAGGAACCCGAATATGACGAGGACGATGATTACGATGAGGACGAGGAGGATACCGAGGTATCCAAGTCATCTTATTTCGTAGTTGCCCTTACAGCTATTGCAGCGGCAGTCATAATCATTGCGGTGGTTTTCATCACTATCGTTATTCTCAAGAATTTCGGCGGAAGCACCGATACCGAGGAAATGGTTAATCTGGTAGGATATGACTATCAGGAGTGCAAGAGCACATATGCCCAGTATTTTGACCTGGTTGTAGATCAGGAAAAGTACGATTCCGAGATACCTCAGGGCTGCATCATTTCACATACACCCAAGGCAGGCACGCCTATCATCGTGGGCAACACCCAGGTAAAGGCAGTTGTCAGCAAGGGTCCTCAGATGGTAATTGTGCCAAACGTTTACTCGCTGGAGCCGAATACGGCTACAAGTATGCTGAAGGGTGCGGGACTGAACGTAAGCATCGTAATGCAGAACAGCGACATCGACAAGAACACGGTCATCGAGACCGATCCTCCCAGAAATGCCGAGGCGGAGATAGGTTCTACAGTCCTTATGTACGTAAGCCTTGGCCCCGAGATATATGACGTGGTAATGCCTAACGTTGTGGGTACAAAGAAAGCAGAGGCTGTGGCTACTCTGGAGGGCATGGGCTTTACAGTACAGCTCCAGGCAGAGGATTCAGCCGAGGAAGAGGATACCGTTATTTCGCAGAGCATTCCCGCTCTTACCGAGGACGGCGAGTCCAACGTTGTAAGCCCTGACCAGACAGTGGTGCTCACATACAGCTCAGGAAAGCTCCCCACTGCAGAGGTAAGCATCACATTTGCAGTTCCCGACAACCTCAAGGGCAAGGCAACATTCAATGCCTATGTCAACGGCAACATTGCAGGAACAATATCTGTGGATAACATCGCATATGTTTCCACTATCTCCGTTCCGGTTGAGGGTACCGATACCCAGAAGGTAGTGCTTGAAGCTGCGGACAGCAAGGGCGATACAAACATCATCGGTGAATATACCATTGACTTCACTGCTCAGACCGTTACCGAGCTTAAATTCGACAAGGATCTGCTCAGGCAGATGTTCGGCGTTCCCGGGGAAACCACTACAGTAACCCAGCCCATCGGCGGCGGAAGCTTCAGTGACCCTTATGACCCGAACCTTGACGGAAACGGCGGATATGATGACTGGTGGAACAGCATCATCAACGCTTATTGATAACTTTTTATAAAACTACGGCGGCGCCTGCAAAACATCGGCTTTTGCAGGCGCTTGTTTGAAAGGAACGTACTGAATGGAAAAAGGGCTTATACTTGAATCCCTTGGCGGACTTTACACTGTGGAGACCGAAAGCGGCATTGTCCAGCTCAAAGCGAGAGGAATATTCAGAAAGGACGGGCTTTCCCCCTGTGCAGGCGACAGATGCACCGTTGAGGGCGGAGTTATCAGCAGCATTGACGAGCGCAAAAACAGCATTATCCGTCCGCCGCTGGCAAATCTGGACGTGATGGTGTTTGTTATCTCCACCTGCGAGCCGACGCCCAACCTGACGCTGGTGGATAAGTTCATAGCGGTGTGCGAGTATAAGTCCATACAGCCCATGATCGCCATAACAAAGGTTGATCTTAAAGAGTGCGGCAATATCCCCGACATTTACGGAAAAATAGGCATTCCGACGATCGTGTGCGACTACAGCGACCCTGCGAGCCTTGAACCTGTCAAGGCGGCTGTGGAGGGGAAGATATGCGCATTCACAGGCAACACGGGTGCGGGAAAATCCACTCTTCTGAACCACATTGCTCCCGAGCTGGAGCTTAAAACGGCGGAGATAAGCCGGAAGCTTGGCAGAGGGCGCCACACAACAAGAGTTTCAAGGCTCTACAAGCTTTTCGGCGGATATATTGCCGATACTCCCGGCTTTTCCAGCTTTGAGACAATGCAGTATGCGGTCATTCTGAAAGATGAGCTGAAATACTGCTTCCGTGAGTTTGAGGAGTACGAGGGCAAGTGCCGCTTTGCGGACTGCAATCACATCGGCGAAAAGGGCTGCGCTGTGGCTGCTGCCGCAGAAAACGGAGATATTGCAAAAAGCAGATACGAAAGCTATCTGGAAATGTTTGAGGAAGCAAAGAATATCAAGGAATGGGAGATAGGCAGATGATATGCGTTATTGCAGGCGGCGGAGAAGCTCGCTTTCCCGACACAAAGGACGCTTTTGTTATCGCTGCGGACAGCGGATATAACAGGTGCGTGGAAAATAACATCGCCCCCGACCTGCTGGTGGGGGATATGGACAGCATAAAGGGCAGCGTCCCCGATGCTTCGGATATCCCCATAGTCCGTGCCCCCTGCGAAAAGGACGATACGGACACTATGCTTGCCATAAAGATAGGCTTTGAGCGTGGATACAGGGATTTTGTGCTGACAGGCGTTACAGGCGGAAAAAGGCTTGACCACACGCTTGCTGCCATATCCTCCCTTGAATATATCGCAGATCACGGCGGCGAGGGCTGCATCATCGACAGCAGCTGCAAGATGTTCGTGCAGACCGAGGGCACAAGGCGATACGAGGGCAGGGGAGCGGGATATATCTCCGTGTTTTCCCTGACCGACAGTTCACGGCTTGCCATGCGAGGACTGAAATACGGCGGCGAGGATATGACCGTCACCCGTGACTTCCCCTTGGGCGTAAGCAACAATTTCAGGGAAGAATACGGCGAGATACAGGTATATGAGGGAAAAATTCTCGTAATTATCGAATACTGAGTGTCAAAAAGCATAAAACCGAATAATATAAGATATAAACATTTCGGAGGTGCTTTTATGAAAATGGTAGTTGTGAAGAGCCCCAAGTTTCTGGCAGGTCTGTTCAGGATAATTTTCAGGATAAAAAAAGAACCCCTTGACGAAAGCTGACATATTATCGCAGACCGTTTCATACCTATGTATGAGACGGTTTTGTCATGAATGGAGGGCTTTCAATGAAATGCACATTTTCCGAACTGAGGGACAGAGAGGTCATAAGCACGTCCAGCGGCACAAGGATAGGCTATATCGATGACATGGAGATAGACACGGAGTCGGGAAAGATAAAGTCGCTCATTATCTGCGGCAGACCACGCATGATGGGGCTTCTGGGCAGAGATGAGGACATAGTGATACCCTGCTCGGACATCGAAAAAATAGGCACAGATACGGTGCTGGTGTCGGCAAAGGACGATGAATTGTATAAAAGCACTAAAAACAGAGGCGTAAGTTTGTTTGAATAATGTTAAAAAGCCTATTGAAAACAAACGGGTGATATGGTATAATATTAAAGCAATTCGCACGCCGACGTTTTCGGTGATGGTGTCTCTTCTCACGGAGGGATTTTAACCGAGCTAAACACGGCGGAGGAAAATTTATTTTTTTACTAACCAGGAGGAAATTAAAATGGGCGTAGTATCAATGAAGCAGCTCCTCGAAGCTGGCGTACACTTTGGTCATCAGACAAGAAGATGGAACCCTAAAATGGCTCCCTACATCTTCACCGAGAGAAACGGTATCTACATTATCGATCTCCAGAAGACTGTAAAGAAGCTCGACGAAGCTTATGCTTTCATCAAGAGCGTTGCTGAGAACGGCGACAATGTTCTTTTCGTAGGAACCAAGAAGCAGGCAGGCGATTCCGTTAAGGAAGAGGCTCTCCGTGCAGGCGCTTACTATGTAAACGCAAGATGGCTCGGCGGTATGATGACTAACTTCAAGACCATTCAGAGAAGAATCGCAAGACTTGAGCAGCTCCACACCATGCAGGAAGACGGCACTTTCAACCTCCTCCCCAAGAAGGAAGTTGTTAAGCTTGAGCTCGAGATCGAGAAGCTCGAGAAGTACCTCGGCGGTATCAAGGACATGAAGAAGCTCCCCGGCGCTCTCTTTATCGTTGACCCCCGCAAGGAAAAGATTGCTGTTTCCGAAGCTAAGAAGCTCGGTATCCCCGTTGTTGCAATCGTAGATACAAACTGCGATCCCGATGACGCTGATTATGTGATCCCCGGCAACGATGATGCTATCAGAGCAGTTAAGCTCATTGCAGGCGCAATGGCTGACGCTATCATCGAAGGCAGACAGGGCGAGCAGCAGGCTGCAGAAGCTGCTGAGGCTGAGTCCGAAGAGGCTGCTGAATAATCAAGCAATAGCAATAAATGTAATGCGAAATGCCCGAATGACCGAAAAGCGTTCGGGCATTTTAAGAATGTAAGATAAAATACGAAAACTCGAAAAATTTTAGGAGGATAAAGTTATGGCAAAGGCATCACCTGCTGAAATCAAGGAACTTATGAAAGCAACCGGCGTTGGCATGATGGAGTGCAAGAAGGCTATCGAAGAGGCTGACGGCGATAAGGAAAAGGCAATCACTCTTCTCCGTGAAAAGGGTCTCGCTACCCAGGCTAAGAAGAGCGGCAGAGCTGCAGCAGAGGGTATCGTTACCGCTATCGTTGACGGCAATGTGGGCGTTCTTCTCGAAGTAAACACCGAGACTGACTTCGCAGCTAACACTGACGATATCAAGAACTTCGTTGCTGCTGTTGCTAAGACTATCATCGAGACCAATCCTGCTGACGTTGAGGACCTCAAGACCAAGACCATCAGCGGCGGTACTTCCACCGTTGGCGAAGTTCTCACTGAGCTTGCTGGTATGAAGATCAGAGAAAACATCGTTATCCGTCGTTTCGAGAGAAGAGAGGGCGTTCTCGCTTCCTATATCCACAATGGCGGTTCTATCGGCGTTCTCGTAAGAATGGAAACCAATCTTTCTGCTGACCAGGTTGCAGAAGTTGGTAAGAACGTTGCAATGCAGTCCGCTGCTATGAACGCTTCCTACCTCAACAGAGAGGCTGTTCCCGCTGAAGTTCTCGAGAACGAAAAGACCATCATCATGGCTCAGATGGCTGAGGATCCTAAGATGGCTTCCAAGCCCGAGCAGGTAAGAGCTAAGATCGCTGAAGGCAAGGTTGGCAAGTACTACTCTGAGAACTGCCTCCTCGAGCAGACCTTCGTAAGAAGCGACCTTTTCGACGGCACTGTTGCTAAGTATGTTGCAGATGCAGCTAAGAAGCTCGGCGGCACCATCGAAGTTGTTGAGTGCATTCGTTACGAGCGTGGCGAAGGCGTTGAGAAGAAGGCAGACGATTTCGCTGCTGAAGTTGCTGCAATGGCTAAGGGCAACTGATTACAATAAGAATTTATACAAAGGGCGGGACATTTTGTTCCGCTCTTTTTTTATCAAAATACGGTTACAAAATTAAATAATTGTTGAAAATATCGGTAATATGTTGTATAATGAAATTACAAAATGTTATTTGGATTTTCATTTGTCATAAAGGAGTGTCGTATTTTGAAAAAGGCAGCATCGTTTTTACTTGCAGTGCTTATTGCGGCGGGAACTGTACCCATGGCAGGGAATACATCGGCTGAGATAGATATGAACGATCTTCCCACACCAATTTCTTCCGACGCAAAGGCGGTAAAGAGCTTTAAGGAATCAAAGCCCGGGCTTACTGTCACCTATGAGCAGACAGATGATTATATGCTTAACGGTTACTCAGGCGCATATGCTGAGGCAAAGCTTAAATGGAAGCCTGTGAAAAATGCTTTGTATTACAATGTTTACAAAATACTTGATGAAGATGATTACGAGCTGGCTGCTTCGACCTTTGAGAATGAATATAATGATTATATTGCGGATTTTACGTCCTACTGCGTCACCGCTGTGACATTTACCTATGATGACGAAATGGTGGAGTCCGATTATTCAAACGTTTCGGACAGCAGCAGCTTATCCACTGTTTCCTCTGACCGGAAGGCTGTGCAGGCTTTTGAAAGCACAAAGCCCAGGCTTAAAGGCAGCCGCAGCAGCAGAAACGGCAGTGTAGAGCTTAACTGGGAGCCTGTGAAAAATGCCATATATTATAAGGTCTATATAAGGGAAAAGGGAGAAAAGAAATTTTCCGAAAAGACGTTGACATTTGATACGCAATATCACTGTTACCTTTACGAGGCTTGCGAGTTCCGCATAAATGCTCTGGCATTGACCGATGACGGAAGGACAGTCGAGTCGGACTTTTCAAACACATATAAGCTCAGGATATCGCCCTCACCGGTAACGGAAAAAGGGGGCAATATCGATGCGGGAGAGGGCGTTGCCAGCGAGGGTTCGGAAATATTGGAAGAAACAGATGATTATTATGACAGTGAGCGCTATGCCGAAAATACCGAGGAATATTCCGACGCAAGGGAAAGCGGTTATAAAAATGCCGCTACCGACCCTGTGTCCACATTCTCCGCAGACGTGGATACGGCTTCATATGCAAATCTCAGGCGGCTCATAAAGGGCGGAGATACTATTTCCGAAGATGCTGTCCGCATTGAGGAAATGCTCAATTATTTTGACTACAACTACGTTCAGCCCACGGGTGAGTCACCCTTTTCCCTTACCTATGAGCTTTCCGACTGCCCCTGGAACAAGGGCAGCAAGCTTATGATGATAGGCGTTCAGGGCAGGGATATCCCCGAAGAGAAAACTCCGAATTCAAATCTTGTGTTCCTTATTGATGTCAGCGGTTCAATGTACAGCAATGATAAGCTGCCGCTGGTAATCGAGTCAGTAAACACTCTTATGGACACTATGACGGAGAATGACAGGATCTCTGTGATAACCTATTCGGGCAATGAGCGCATTGTTCTTGCAGGGGCAAGGGGCAATCAGACAAAGACTGTGGAAACTGTGACAGGTATGCTTGATGCAAACGGCTGTACTGACGGCGAAAGCGGCATAAGGGCTGCATATGAGCTGGCTGAGAAGTATTACATCAAGGGTGGCAACAACCGCATTATCCTTGCCTCCGACGGCGACCTTAACGTGGGCATAACCGACACCGACGAGCTTGTTAAGCTTATTGAGGAAAAGCGTGAGAGCGGCATATATCTCACCACTCTGGGCTTTGGCGGGGACAATCTCAAGGACGAGAAGATGGAAGCTCTGGCTGACAACGGCAACGGAAGCTATCACTATATCGACTCCGCAAAGGAAGCACGAAAGGTACTTTTGGAGGAACGTAACAGCACCCTTTACACCATTGCCAAGGACGTTAAGCTACAGGTGGAGTTCAACCCCCAAAACGTGAAGAGCTATCGTCTGGTGGGCTATGATAACCGCAGACTTAACAATGAGGACTTTGAAAATGATGATAAGGACGCAGGAGATGTGGGCGCAGGTCACAGCGTGACCGTGCTTTACGAGATAATCCCCGCCGACGGCAGCAAAACAGGCGGACTTAAATATCAGCAAAACACAGGCAAAAATTCCGACGAGTGGTGTACATTAAAGGTGCGCTACAAGCTCCCGGAGGAAACAAAGTCCAGAATGATATCCGCAGCCATAAAGGGCAGCCTGTACTCGCCTGCGGAGAAGATGAGCACAAGAATGAGGTTTGCCTGCGCTGTCACCGAGTTCGGGCTTATACTTAAAGACAGCGACTACAAGGGCACGGCAAGCCTTTCCGACATCAAAAAGCTTCTTTCGGGCATAGGAAGCAAGATCGGCTGCAGTGATGATCTTGAAGAGCTTGTAAGGCTTTACGAGGAAAAATACGGTGAATAATTAAAGATCAGTATGATATGCCGCTCCGGAGCAATGCTTTGGGGCGGCATTTTTGAGGTGTTATACTAATCTTTAATCGTTCTATAGACAAAGCCGACAGATGAAATAAGACCAGTCTAGGAAAGCGACTGCAGGCGGGCTTGTCGCCCGGCAAGGGAGCTTGACGAAGAATGGGCTTATTTCAGCCGAGGATTTGTCTATAGGTTGATTGAGGATTAGTATTATACTGATCACAAATAAGAACCTGTCTTCACAAGCGTATGCGCACGTCTTTTCGGCAAATTTTGCCGCAGACTGCGTTAAAAATCCTTGCCGGGCGAAAGCCCGCCTGCGGATTTTTGCCTACTCTGCAACAAAATTATGCTTGAAAATCCGCACACATTTCTTATGAAGACAGGTTCTAAAAATCCGTCTGTCTTTCGGGGCAGGCGGATTTTTGTTGTCAGCCTGAAATAAAATCCATAATTATTTATTCGATTTTATTTTAAACACAAGACTTTATTAACAATAGTGCGCTATAATTACAGTATGTCTTTTCATGCTCTGATGAGACAGCAGTTCTGTGGGGCATACAAATAAAGAAAAGGGGAAAATAAATGGGAAATTACAGAAAAACAGCGCTTGCCGCTGCCTGCGTCATTCTTTCGTCTGTTCTTTCGGGCTGCGGAGATACAGGAACAAAAAATTACGATAAGCTCCTTGATAAGGATTCGCCAGTGGCAATAACCATCTGGCATTACTATAACGGTATCCAGCAGACCCAGTTTGACGATATGGTGGCTGAGTTCAACAACACCGTGGGAATGGAAAAGGGCATTATCGTGGAGGCTTTTTCCAAGAACTCCGTAAACGAGCTGGCAGACAGCGTTGTGGCTTCTCTCAACAATGATGCGGGCGCCGACGCTCTTCCGAATATTTTCGGAACATACGCCGAGACAGCTTATATCGCAGATAAAAAGGGCGCTCTGGCTGATATATCAAGGTTCTTCACCGATGAGGAGCTTGATGAATATGTTGACGAATACATAGCCGAGGGCAGGATAAATTCAGGCAGCGGTGACCAGACACTTAAAATTTTCCCCGTTGCGAAAAGCACCGAGATAATGATGATAAACGTTACAGACTGGGCAAAATTTGCCGAGGCTGAGAATGTTTTCTTTGATGATCTTTCCACATGGGAGGGTCTGGCAGCCACCGCCGAGAAGTATTACAACTACACCGATGGACTTACCCCCGATATCCCCAACGACGGCAAGGCATTTTTCGGCAGGGATTCCATCGCAAACTACATGGTAACAGGCGCAAAGCAGCTGGGCTGTGCATTTGCCGAGCCTGACGGTGACGGAAACGTTGTGGTCAGTGCTGACAAGGAAGTTCTCCGCCGCCTGTGGGAAAACTACTACGTTCCCTTTGTTAAGGGATATTACGCTGCGGACAGCCGTTTCAGGAGCGATGATATGAAAACAGGCAACATCATTGCCATGGTATGCTCCAACTCAGCCGCTTCCTACTGCCCCAACGAGGTAACTATCAACGACGACCATACCTATCCCATTGACATTGCCGTGCTTCAGGTGCCCAATTTCGAGGGCTGCGACCCATATATCGTTCAGCAGGGTGCGGGAATGTCCGTTGTAAAGTCGGACGACAAGACCGAATATGCCTGCGCTGTGTTCCTCAAATGGTTCACCGAGGAAGAGAGAAACATTGAGTTTGCCGTAAACTCCGGCTATCTGCCTGTTAAGAAGTCTGCAAATGACATCAACAAGATCATAAGCTACAAGAGCGATATCTCCGACAATCTCAAGGGCACCTTTGAGGTGGCTATCGGCGAGATAAACAGCTACAATCTTTACACCAGCGTGCCTTATGAGGCTTCCGCCGATGTTCGTTCCTACATTGACAGTACTCTCACAAACACCGCAAAGGACGCTTATGAAGAGGCAAGCAGCAGGATAGACGCAGGCGAGGACCGCACTGCTGTGCTTGGTGAATACACCAATGATGCCGCTTTTGAAAAGTGGTACAGCGATTTTGCGGCAGGTCTTGACAATGTTAAAAATCCCGGCTTTGCGATCAGCTGAACAAACTGATAATAAGAGCTGTTGAGAACGGTATAACGTGAAAGGAGGTTTCGGGTATGAACGGCAAGTCTGAAAAGGTACATGGAAAATCAATGCTCTCCAAGGTAATGATTCCAATGCTTATACTCGGTATCCTGGAGGTAGCTGTTTTTGCGATAGTAATGCTGGTCAGCGGCGAGCTTACCTACATAAAGAAATATTCCTATAATCTGCTTATCGAAAAGACAGCCAACAGAGCAAGCTATGTGGAGTATATGCTCAATCAGAAGACCTCGCCGGTATATGAGACTGCGGTGGAGATAAACCATATAACCGAGGAATATCTGGACGAAAACGGCATTACGCTGGATCAGCTTTCGGAGGATAAGGAGGTAAACAAGGAGCTGCTGATACGTTCATCAGATGCCCTTGTATCCCTTATCAGAAGAGATATGGTGAACGATGCCTTTATCATTCTCGATACGGGCAGCCTTTACGATACCGATACGGATACCGTACGTGCGGGACTGTATCTGCGTGATACGGATGCCTATGAGAACAGCACCACAGATATAAAGGACATATACATGGAGATGGGCAGCTCTGATATCGCACATGAGCTTGGAACGGCTCTCGATTCCGAATGGGAGCCGCATCTGGTGATAAATGATGATAATGATTTCAGCTTTTACACAGTTCCCATGGAGTCTAAGGAGCTTTATCCAGACAAGCCCGTGTATAATCTGGGCTACTGGAGCGGATTTTCCAAAATATCCCCTTCGGCTCAGAAGAGCATGAAATATACCTTTCCCCTGGTTTCATCTGACGGCCGTGTGTATGGCGTTGTAGGAATTGGTCTTATGGAAAAGACAATACTTAAAAATATACCCGCAAACGACTTCTTCAATGAGTCAGCCTGCTATATCATCAGCAGCGATATTGAGGGAGACGGCATATATACTCCCGAGCTTCACTCAGGCCCTATCTACACAAGACTTGTGAGCGCTGATACCGTGTTTGATGAAAATGCGGACAACAGCTACGGCATTTATGAATTTGCGGCAGGGCACAAAAGCTCATCCCTCGGCTGCATACAGCGAATGAACATCTATAACTCAGGCTCACCCTATAATCAGCAGCACTGGGCGCTGATATCTGCGGCGGATAAGTCGGGGATACTGAGCATTTACTGGTTCCTTATCAATGTGTTCATCATATCCGTGTCTATTACGGTAGTGTGCGGCATTGCGTTCTCATTTTACACAGGACGCAAGATAAGCAAGCCCGTTGCGGCTATGATAAACACCCTCAACAACGCACAGCAGAACGAGGGTGCGCTGCTGAACTTCGGCAACTCGGGCATCACCGAGATCGACAGGCTGGCTTCGGCAATAGTCCAGCTCCAAGTCAGCGCCAATGAATATGCCTCCCGTGTGTCAAGGATAATCACCCTTACGGACAGCAAGATGGGCGTATTCATGGTAAATATGCGTGCCCACACCGTTTTCGTCAGCGAAAGCCTTACAAGGATAATGGATTTTGACGATATCCCTCACAGCGACATCACCGTTTCCGAGGAGATATTCAGTCACCAGTTCGGAAAGATAGACACTGACGGAAAGATACTTGAGCAGTACTGCGATGCCGCTTCCGTTCCGGAATCGGGAAGCAGCGTGGAGATAAAGAGAGAAAAGAACGGCAAGGAAGTGTGGTACAAGATAACCCTTTCCACCCTCAACAAGGACGTTATCGGACTTGTTCAGGATATTTCCGATACTGTTGCCGAAAAGAAGGAGATAGCCGAGTACAAGGACAATGAGTACACCGAAAAGCTCCTGAAGGCAAACAGAGCGCTCCGTGACGCTTACGAGAACGCAAGGCGTGCGGACAATGCCAAGACTGACTTTCTTTCCAGAATGAGCCACGATATCAGAACGCCTATGAACGCCATTGTGGGCATGACCGTTATCGCAAACAGCCATATCGACGACAAGGAAAAGGTTGCGGACTGCCTTGAAAAAATATCCGTATCGGGCAATTATCTGCTTTCAATACTGAACGATGTTCTTGATATGAGCAAGATCGAATCGGGCAAGTTTGAGCTTATCGAGGATAAGATAGACCTTAATGCTCTCCTTGACAGCCTGCTTGAAATGGTGAAGCCCGATGCCAAGGCAAAGGATCACCAGATAATCATGCACAAGCACGACATAGTTCACCCCACAGTCATAGGCGACGGACTGAGAATACAGCAGATGTTCGTGAATATTGTAAGCAACTCTGTCAAATACACCAACAACGGCGGTACTATCACCATTGACGTTACCGAAAAGCCTGTGGGCAACAAGAACGTCGGCTGCTATGAGTTTGTTTTCAAGGACAACGGCATAGGAATGTCGGAAGAATTCCTGAAAAACATCTTCGAGCCTTTTGAAAGAGCAGAGGACGAGCGTGTCAACAAGCAGCAGGGCACAGGTCTTGGCATGGCGATAACCTATAATCTTGTTAAGATGATGAACGGCGATATCCAGGTAAAGAGCAAGCCCGGAAAGGGCACTGTGTTCACCGTTACGCTGTTCCTTAAATTCGGCGGCAACGGCGGAAATGCGCTTCCCACAGCCCTCACACCATCTTCGAAAAATGTGGATAACCTTAAAAAAGCCCATTTCAAGGACAAGCGGGTGCTGCTGGTAGATGATAATGAGCTTAACCGTGAAATAGCAGGCGAGCTGCTTGAAATGACAGGCATAACCGTTGAAATGGCGGAGAACGGTCAGGAGGCTGTGGATAAGTTCCTGGCTTCAAAGGCAGGCTATTACGGACTTATCTTTATGGATATCCAGATGCCTGTGATGAACGGCTATAACGCCGCCCTTACCATCAGGAGCCAGCCCAGAGCGGACGCACGAACCATACCTATCATCGCCATGACTGCCGATGCCTTTGCTGAGGACGTTAAGAAAGCCCGCAGCTCAGGCATGGACGAACACATTGCAAAGCCTCTTGACATTGATAAGCTTGTCAAGGTGCTGCAAAAATGGCTCAACTGATAATGCAAACAAAAAATCCATGGAAAGGAAAACTTCCATGGATTTTTTGATGTATGCGTTTTATTTTGGTTATTATCACATCTGTGCGTAAATATTCTTTATGGACTCGGTGATAAGCTTTGTGAAAAGGGGAGCAGCTTTGTCAGCTGTTTCCTGCACCTCCGCATGGGAAAGAGGACGGTTGGATACGCCGCAGGCAAGGTTCGAGATGCAGGAGATCCCCGCTATCTTCATTCCCATGTGATTTGCCGCAATGGCTTCGCAGGCGGTGGACATTCCCACAGCGTCTGCGCCAAGGGTGCGCACCATTCTTACCTCAGAGGGTGACTCGTAATTGGGACCCGTGAGCTGGATATATACGCCCTCTCTGAGCCTGATGTCAAGGTCTCTTGCAGTGTGGCGGATCACCTCACGCAGCTCCTTGCTGTATATCTCGCTCATATCGGGGAAGCGGGGACCAAGCTCATCGGGATTTTCGCCGATAAGGGGAGAGGGAGCCATGCAGATCTGGTCGTTGATGAGCATAAAATCGCCGCATTCAAACTGCCAGTTCACGCCGCCTGCCGCATTGGTAAGGAACAATACCTCTGCACCCATCATCTTCATAAGTCTGGTGGGGAGCACAACGTCCTCCATGGAGTAGCCCTCGTAATAATGCACTCTTCCCTGCATAATTACCACGGGAACGCCGCCCACGTAGCCGAAAACAAAGCGGCCCTTGTGACCGGGAGCGGTGGAAACGGGGAAGCCTTCGATGTCCTTGTAATCAAGCACAGCCTTTATATCCGCCTGCTCAGCGTAATCGCCCAGTCCCGAGCCGAGGATAAGTGCTATCTTGGGGGTAAAGTCGATCTTTTCCTTGAAGCATTGGTAGCATTTTAAAAGTCTTTCATAAACCTTTGACATATAACAGCCGCCTTTCAGATTTGTTTGTTATCATTATACACTATCGGGCTGTGATTTGCAAGGGGAGGAGAATGATAACGCCCTGCACTTTGCCAAATTTATAAATTCTATTGACTTAAATGTAATAATATGGTAAAATAATAGCAGTAATATACGCTTTTAATCAGATATTTTCAACAAATGTCGGAAAGGTGGACATCATATGAGTACAACTGCATTTAAATGCCCCTGCTGTGGTGCGGAGCTGACATTCTCATCACAGTCCCAGAAAATGACATGCGAATACTGCGGCACCGAGCTGGACGTTGAGGCCGTTAATGCCCTTTCGTCAGCCGAGCCTTCAAGCACTGATATGGAGTGGAGCGACCACAGTGACACTACTGTTGATATGGACGGCGACATCTGCACATACACCTGCTCTTCCTGCGGAGCAGAGGTCACAGGCGATAAGAGCCTTGGCGCCACATACTGCCCCTACTGCGGCAATCCCTTTGTAATGAACGACAAGTTTGACGGTATGCTCCGTCCCGATTATGTTATTCCCTTCAAGGTGAGCAAGGAGCAGGCAGTTGAGAAGTTCAAGTCATTCTGCAAGGGCCGCCCCCTGCTTCCCTCTGATTTTATAAACGGCAACAGGATAGAAAAAGTAGAGGGAATGTATGTTCCCTACTGGCTTTTCGACTGCGATGTTGACGCTGACTATCGTTTCAGAGGCGAAAAGGTCACCAGCTGGACAGAGGGTGATTATGACGTTACAAAGACCGACCATTTCCTGCTCATAAGAGGCGGAAAGGTAGGCTTTGAGCACGTTCCCGTTGACGGAACCACAAAGCTTGGCAGCGAGATAACGGAAGCTATCGAGCCTTTTGCCATGGACGCAGCTACGGGCTATAATGCGGCGTATCTTTCCGGCTACCTTGCCGACAGATATGATATTCCCGCCGAGGACTGCCGTGAGCGTGCAAATCAGCGTATCAAGGTAAGCACCGAGAACGCTTTCATGGCTACCACGGCAGATTATTCAGCCGTGACCGTGGAAAGCGCCAACCTCAGAATGAAGGACGGCAAGACGGGATATGCCCTTATGCCCATGTGGCTCATGTCCGTACAGTTCGGCGATAAGAAATATACTTTTGCAATGAACGGTCAGACAGGCAGATTCGTGGGCGAGCTTCCCGTGTCTCCCAAGCGTGCAGCGGCAATGTTTGTGGCTGTGGCTGCGGTATCGGCTGTTATTATAGCTCTGATACTCGGTATGCTTGGCATATAAGGAGGCTGCGGTATGTCTAATTTTATGAAGATCGTTGTTACATTTGCCGTTGCTGCCCTGACTTCTGCGGCAGTGAACATTCTGCTTATCAAGCTGAATAAGCGCAATGACAAGTAAGGGGGACATGGCATGAAAAAAGTATCAAAGATATTCTGTGCGATTTCAGCGGCGGCTGTTATGCTTATGTCAGGTGTGGCTGTAAGCGCAGAAAGCGAATACAAGCTTTATGATGAGGCCGGTCTCCTTGCCGAGGAGGATGCTCGTGAGATCGAGACACGCCTTGAGGAGATCGCATACACATACAGTCAGGACGTTATTGTTTATACCACTGATGACCTTGAGGGCTATGAGGTGGAAAGCTACAATGAACGGCTGGCTTCCGAGCTGGACGCAGGCATAAACGGCAGCGGAATCATCTATCTTGTGGCTATGAACGAGCGCAAGTATGATATCTACGCTTTCGGTCAGATGAAAGATGAGATAATGATAAAGAGCATTCGTAACGACCTTGCGTCCGATCTTCAGTCTTATCTCACCGACGGAGAATATTACACCGCCTTTATGGGCTATGCCGACAAGGTGGAAGAGGAAATATACAACGTATATGAGAACGGTCCCAACACCGAGCCTTCATATGCTGTTCCCATCGGAATCGGCTGCGGACTGGTCATTGCTCTTATAACTGTGCTTATTATGAAGAGCCAGATGAACACCCTCAAAACAAATCCCATGGCAAACGAGTATCTGCGCAAGGGCGGATTCAGCCTTGACAGGGCAAGGGATATTTTCCTTTACACCAGCATCACCAGAACAAAGCGTGAGACTGATTCCGACTCCTCGGGAAGCAGCGACAGCGGACATTCCAGCGGAAGCTTCTGATACATTGCCTTAAAGCGGGTATAATAATATGAAAAACATATGGACGGGAAATCGGACGAAGCTGAGCTTTTATGCTGTCAGGTTCTGCACTGCTATCCCACTTATGATATTTGCCGCTGTCGCAGTGATCGCAGCAGTGGGTATAGACCGCTCCGAAAGTGCGGAAAGCGCATATATGACAAGCAGTCTGCGGCAGAATATCGTCAGGGCTGCGGCTATGTGCTATGCGGCTGAGGGGGCATATCCCGAGGAACTCTCATATCTTGAGGAAAACTACGGGATAACGGTCAACGAAGAAAAATACACGGTTCATTACAGCTTTGCGGGCGGCAATATTTCGCCCGAGGTAACTGTGACCTTGAAGAAAGGATATTAAGGTATGGATACGGTTTCGGTAATTATTGCGGCAGCAGGTCATGCTGAGCGTATGCAGGGGCTTAACAAGCAGCTTGCCATGCTCAAAGGAAAGCCTGTTATTGCTTATTCTATGCTTGCTTTTCAGGATGTGGAGGAGGTCAGCGAGATAATCGTCGCTGCCCGTGAGTGCGATGCGGACATTATCGCAAACATCGCTCTTGATAACGGCATAACCAAGTTTGCAGGCTGTGCAGGCGGGGGAGAGACCCGTCAGCAGTCGGTTATAAATGCGCTGAAGCTGGTTTCCAGGGAGACTACTCTCATAGCCGTGCATGATGCGGCACGTCCTCTGGTAAATTCCGACAATATCAGGCAGTGCATAAGGGACGCTTCCATATTCGGGGGAGCGGTGCTGGGCGTTCCCGTAAAGGACACCATCAAGCACGTTGAGGGCGGAATGATATGCGACACTCCCGACAGGAGCAAGCTTTACATCACCCAGACACCTCAGATATTCAAGAAAAAGTATTACTTTGACGGCGTGAACTTTGCCGCCGAGCATGACCTTGATTTTACAGACGACTGCCAGCTTGTGGAGGCAATGGGCGTCAAGATAAACATGACCCCCTCCGACTACAAGAACATCAAGATAACCACTCCCGAAGACATGGCTATAGCAGAAGCCATAATGAACCAGTGATATTGAAAGGCGGATATGATGAGGATAGGTCACGGATATGACGTTCACAGGCTTGTGGAGAACCGAAAGCTTATTATTGGCGGCGAGGAGATACCTTACGAGCTGGGGCTGTTGGGGCATTCCGATGCGGACGTTCTGACTCATGCGGTGATGGACGCACTTCTCGGAGCCTGTGCTCTGGGGGACATCGGAGAGCATTTCCCCGACACTGACGAGAAGTGGAGCGGTGCGGACAGCATTAAAATGCTCCGTCATGTAATTGAGCTTATCGGGGAAAAGGGTTATAAGGTAGGGAACATCGACAGCACGATCATCTGCCAGCGCCCCAAGCTTGCGCCGTATATTGAAAATATGCGCAGGAACATTGCAAACGCCTGCGGAACGGACATTGACAACGTAAGTGTCAAAGCCACCACAGAGGAAAAGCTGGGCTTCACAGGCTCGGGTGAGGGCATTTCCGCCCATGCGGTGTGCATTGTCGTGAAAAAATAAGGAGGCTAATATGGACGCTAAATCTGTTTACAAGATATCATACGGACTGTATGTGCTGACGGCTTCGGAGGGAGACAAGGATAACGGCTGCATCATAAACACTCTTATCCAGCTTACAAGCAGCCCCATGCAGATAGCCGTCACTGTGAACAAGGCAAATCTTACCCACGATATGATAAAGAACACAGGCAAGTTCAACGTTTCTGTCATTGATAAGACTGCCGATTTCGGATTGTTCAGGCATTTCGGCTTCCAGAGCGGCAGAGAGGTGCAGAAGTTCGGTACTTCCGATTCCTACAAATTTGCCCCGCACTACAGCGATAACGGTCTGCTTTATGTAAAGAGCGGTACAAACGCCTTTATGTCAGGCAAGGTGGTTCGTGAGATCGACCTTGGCACTCACACCATGTTCATTGCTGAAATGACAGACGGAGCAGTGCTTTCAGACAATCCCTCAATGACATACGAGTATTATCACAGCAATGTAAAGCCCAAGCCTGCTCAGGCTGAAAAGAAAAAGGGCTGGGTTTGCAAGATATGCGGATACATCTATGAGGGAGAAGAGCTTCCTGCTGATTTTGTTTGTCCGATATGCAAGCACGGTGCTGTGGATTTTGAAAAGATAGGCTGATATTCTATAGCGTGCGAATACAAAAAAAGGCTTTTGCGGTGTTAAATTGCAAAAGCCTTTTTATTTGTCCGTTCCTGCGCCTTATTTGTGCGGACTTTTTCCTTTGCAAAAAAAATGAGCTGCTGCATCTTGTGCAACAGCTCATTTGATATTTATTCTTCTGTTTTGTTTTCGTCAGCTTCTGCGGGGGGATCTGTCTCTGCGGGAGCTTCTGTTTCAGTTTCCTTTACAGGCTCTGCTGCAGGTTCAGCCTTCTTGATATCCTTGCGCCAGTCGAGCTGGTCTTTCATAAGCTTATCAAAGCTTTCACCGTCGATCTTTTCGTATTCAAGCAGATAATCTGCAAGCTCGTCAAGCTGGTGACGGTGTTCCTTGAGTATCTTTTCGCAGTCTGCATATGCACTTTCCACGATGTTCTTTACCTCGTCATCAATGAGAGCCGCAGTGCTTTCACTGTAATCCTGAGTGTGACCGAAATCTCTGCCGAGGAATACCTCGTCGCTGCTGCCGTACTGGATAGGGCCAAGCTTTTCTGAGAAGCCGCACCTGGTTATCATTGTCTTTGCGATTCTTGTTGCGGACTGGATATCGCCCGATGCGCCCCATGTGATGTCGTCAAATACGATCGACTCGGCAACACGGCCGCCCATTGCCCATACGATCTGCTGGATGAGCTGATTTTTGGTCTTGAACTGGTCGTCTGTTGTGGGACGAGCCATTGTAAAGCCGCCTGCATCGCCTCTGGGGATAATTGTTACCATGTGCACCTTATCTGCGAGGGGGAGGTTATATGCAGCAACTGCATGGCCTGCCTCGTGATAAGCGGTGATGCGTCTGTCACGGTCGGTAACGATGTGAGATCTCTTTTCGGGGCCTGAAACGACCTTGACGGTAGCTTCCTCGATATCTGCCTCGGTGATTGCCTTGCGGTCGTTTCTTGCGGCAAGGAGGGCAGCCTCGTTAAGCAGGTTTTCCAGGTCAGCACCTGTGAACTGCTGAGTTGTCTTTGCGATAACGTTAAGGTCAACGTCGGGAGCAAGGGGCTTGTTCTTTGCGTGTACCTTGAGTATTTCTTCTCTTCCCTTAACATCGGGATAGCCTACCATTACCTCTCTGTCGAAACGTCCGGGACGGAGAAGTGCAGGGTCAAGGATATCACGGCGGTTTGTTGCCGCAATTACGATAACGCCCTCGTTGCCCTCAAAGCCGTCCATCTCAACAAGGAGCTGGTTAAGGGTCTGCTCACGTTCATCGTGACCGCCGCCCAGTCCTGCGCCTCTTTGGCGGCCTACTGCGTCGATCTCGTCGATGAAGATGATAGAGGGGGCATTTTTCTTTGCTGTTTCAAAAAGGTCTCTTACTCTGGAAGCGCCGACGCCGACAAACATTTCAACGAAGTCTGAACCTGAGATGGAGAAGAAAGGAACGCCTGCTTCACCTGCGACTGCCTTTGCAAGCAGTGTTTTACCTGTACCCGGAGGGCCCATGAGCAGAACGCCCTTGGGTATTCTTGCGCCGATGTCGTTATATTTCTTGGGGTTTTTGAGGAAATCAACGATCTCCGCAAGCTCCTGCTTTTCTTCATCTGCGCCTGCAACGTCCTTAAATGTGTTTTTCTTCTTGGACTGGTTCTTGATATTTGCCTTGCCGAAACTGTTGATCTTAGCTCCGCCGCCTGCTTGCCTCATCATAAAGAAGAAGAGCACGAACATGAGGATAAGCATTATCAGTGAGGGGAGAAGATTGTAGAGCCATGAGGTATCCTGTATCTTGTAGTATTCCTGGTTCAGGGGAGCATCGGGGTGGAGCTTGTTGTAAGCCTGACGGTAATTGTCCTCGCCGCTCTGGCTGTACTGGATCTCGTCAACGAAGAGATTAACGTTGGGAACGGTGTAGCTGATCTGCTTGCTTGTGCCGTTATCGTCAACAGTCATTTCCAGATCGCCTGTGCCAAGATCAAATGTGTACTGCGATACCTGATAGTTGTCGAAGTAGGACATTATCTCGGAATAGGTGTACTCAGCCTGGGGGTGAGAGGACTGCCTAAGGAAATATACCATTGAAAACATCAGCACAATGGCAATTATGATGTAGATAAATAAACCGCTGCCTTTTTTCATGTGACTAAAACCTTCCTTTTCCCGATATCGGATTGCAGTCACTTCCGATACCGTCCGTTAAAAATATTCTGTCGTGCCTGATGTGCGCTTACAGCTCAGCCTCAGCAATGTAAGGCAGGTTGCGCATCTGCTCGCCGTAGTCGAGACCGTATCCCACAACAAAAAGGTCGGGGATAGTGAAAATGGAATAATCCGGCGTAAAATCCACTGTTCTGCGGTCGGGCTTGTTGAGAAGGGTGTAAACCTTCAGCGAAAGGGGATTTCTCTCTTTCAGTATTTTGCATATCTTGGAGAGAGTGTTGCCTGTGTCAACGATATCCTCAGCAATTATTACGTGATATTTGGAGATATCGCATTTCAGGTCCAGTGTTATCTTTACATCGCCTGAGGAAACGGAGCTTTGACCATAGCTTTCAGCAGCCATGAATGCGATCTCGCAGGGGATCTTGATAGCTCTGCAGAAGTCCGCAATAAAAACATAGCAGCCCTTGAGAATGCCGATGATAAGCAGGGGCTTGCCCGCATATTCTTCGGAAATGAGCTGACCTGTTTTCTTTACAGCCTGTGCGATCTCTTCCTCGGTGATAAGAACTCTCTTGATGGAGCCGTAGCCGTAATCCTCGGCAACGGGTGTATTTTCCTTAGTTATCATTTATCTTCCGCCTTACTGAAATAATATATAAATTTTCCGAAGTTTCATTTTTATCGGGGGAAACACGGTCGCTTGCACCGCCGTATTCGCTCCAGAATATTCCCTCATCGTCCTCCATAACAAGGGCGGACTGCCTTTCCTCATCGGTCAGTTTAAGGGAGTTGTACAGCTTTTTCAGCTTTGTGGTATGATCACGGCGGGCAAACCTTATGCTGTCGCCGTCCTGCTTATTCCGTAGAATAACAACACCTTGTATTTTATCATAATTTACAAGTCCGTTTGTTAATTTTTCTTTAACAATGCCCTGCTTTTGAAAAATATCATTTGAAGGTCGTTCAATTATCACCTTTTTATCATATTCGGGGACAATTATCTCTTTATCACTGCTGAAAACAACATTTGTGCGGAAGTTTTCCGCTCTGCTCATTTTCCTGATAACAACGCTTTTTCCGTCAGTTACGGCGAAAATATCACGGCTGAGGTCAAAGCGTGTTTTTCTGCCTGATTTGACAGCTGCATCTATTTCCTCTATCCTGTCACGGCTTACGGGGATATTGTTTTCGCTCAGCAGCCTGCGTATATACCTTTTCCTCAGAGACGGTGCATATTCACAAAGGCGCTGTGGGTCGATATCGTCTGTCAGCTGAGAGAGAAATGACTCGTCCTCCTCCGCCGATAGTGAAAGCCTGCAAAGTGCGTCGGTGACATCTGCATTTATCTCTTCAAGCTGGGGTATGATACGCCTGCGCAGTTTGTTTCGTGAGTAATCTTCGGTGAGATTGGTGCTGTCGGTGACAAAGCCCTGACCCATTTGGGAGAGGTATTCCTCTATCTCGCTCCTGGAAACGTCCAGCAGGGGACGGATAATGTTCCCTCTCACATATGGTATGCCCCCGAGACCTTTAAGCCCCGAGCCTCTTACGATGTTGAAAAGCACCGTTTCGGCGTTGTCATTTTTATTGTGAGCGGTGGCTGTCTTTCCCCCGCAGGAAACCTTGTCAAATGCGCCGTAACGCAGGATACGTGCGGCCTCCTCGGTGGATCTTCCGCTTTCCTTGGCAAAGCCCGTCACATCTACTCGGCAGACTTCAAGGGGGATATCAAGCCTTTTGCACAGCTCCTCGCAGAAATGCTGGTCACGGTCGCTTTCTTCGCCCCTCAGGCAGTGATTTACGTGAACTGCCCTCAGCGTGAAGCCCATTTCATGGGAAAGCCCATGCAGGACTGTTACAAGGCAAACGCTGTCCGCACCGCCCGAAAGCCCTGCGGTAACAGTGTCGCCCTTTTGTATCATACAGCGGCGTGTTATTGTCTCACGCACCTTGTCCGAAACGTTCATGCCGACCTCTTATTCTGCGGGAGCAGGCCGTCTGTCCTCGCTGAGAAACAGGGTATATTGACCGTTCCACCTGAGGTTTACAGTGCCTGTTTCGCCGTGACGGTTCTTGGCAACGATACATTCCGCAAGGTTAACGTCCTCCACCTTGTCCTTGTTGTAGTAGCCGTCACGGTAGAGGAACATTACAATATCCGCATCCTGCTCGATAGAACCTGATTCTCTCAGGTCGGAGAGCAGAGGACGCTTGTCGGGACGTGACTCAACGGAACGTGAAAGCTGTGAAAGGGTGATAACGGGAACGTTCAGCTCCTTTGCCATAAGCTTGAGCTGACGGGTGATATCGGAGATTTCGTTTACACGGTTATCAATGCGCTTGCTGGAGTTCATGAGCTGTAAGTAGTCGATGATAACAAGCCCCACGTTTTTAAGACGTCTGAGCTTTGCTTTCATCTGAACTACGGTGATGCCCGCCGTATCGTCAAGGTACAGGTTCATGCCAGCCATGCGGTCAGCGCCCTGAGCAAGCTTTTCCCAGTCCTTTTCGTCGATGTTGCCCTTGATAAGGTGGTCGCTGGTAACAAGGCTCTCGGCGGAGAGCATACGTGTTACAAGCTGTTCCTTTGACATTTCCAGCGAGAACACCACGACCTCCTTGTCGGTGCTTCTGCGGCACACGTTGGAGGCAATGTTCAGCGCAAATGAAGTTTTTCCCATACCGGGACGGGCAGCAAGGATAAGCAGGTCGGATTTGTTGAGACCGCTTATAACGCTGTCCAGGTCGGCATAGCCTGATTTTGCACCCTGATATTTTTCCTTGTCAGCGCCAGATATTCGGTTCAAGTGGTCATAGGTCTCAAGCAGAACTTCATCTACCTTTGTAAGGCCATCGACCTCCTTGCCCTGCCTGATGTCATATATCATCTGCTCGGCGGAATCAAGTATGACGGAAGCAGGCTCGGCGCTTTCGGTGCAGTTGGAGATTATCTTTTTTGCAGCTTCAGCAAGGGAGCGCAGGTAATATTTTTCCTCGACTATCTTGCAGTAGCTTTCGATGTTTGCAAGGGAGGGAATGCTCTCGGTTATTGCGCCAAGATATTCCTTTCCCGATGCGGAGTCCTCGAAAATTCCCTCCTGAACGGCTTCGTTCAGAACGGTGATAATGTCCGAGTTTACTCCCAGAGTGAACTGTCGGAGGATTATGGAAAAAAGCTCACGGTGCTTTGAAACGTAAAAGCTTTCGGGCTTTACGTAGTTCATAACCGTGCCCAGCAGCTCCGAGTCCAGCAAAACAGCGCCCAGAACGGTCTGTTCGGCTTCGATGCTGTGGGGCATTTCTCTGGCGGAAATATCATCAAATTCCATAAACGCTCTCCTTTACTCTTATTATACGCAGAATTGACGTCGGGAGCACCGACGTCAACGGATATCGGAAATTATGCCTCGACAACACTTACCGTGATCTTTTCGGAAATGCCTGGGTAAAGCTTTATCTCTGCGGTGTAGCCGCCGAATGCCTTTATTTCCATATTGAGTGTAACCTTTTTCTTTTCTACCTTAACGCCCAGCTGCTCAGCGATAGCGTCTGCAACGTGACCTGCGGTAACTGCTCCGAAGAGCTTTCCGCCTGCGCCTGCCTTGCCCTTGATGGTAACGCTCTTGCCCTTTATCTTAGCGGCGTTGTCGATAGCTTCCTGCTTTGCAACGTCAGCCTTGTGCTGCTCGGAGGATTTCTTTCCGTTAAGGTCGGAGAGGTTCTTTGCGGTAGCTTCAACTGCAAGACCCTTGCCGATAAGGAAATTTCTTGCGTAGCCGTCGGAAACTTCCTTTACTTCGCCCTTTTTGCCTGAGCCTTTAACGTCCTGTACAAAAATTACTTTCATGATTATCTATCCTTTCTTATAGCTTTCTGCAAATTTATGCTGTTTCGGCAGTGCAGTAATTTTTTCTTTGGGGATCCAGCACCAGCTGGAACATATCCGTTACCGTGCTGCCGAACATTCTCATGAACAGCTCGTCCGAGCCGTTATCAAGCTTGAAATCTATTTCCTCCGCATACAGAGGAATGAAGCACAGCAGATTTATGTAGCTGCCGTCCTTGGTTCGCATGTAGTTCATGCGGTCGCCGTACTTTCCGCCGAAGTCCTTCTCGTCAAGGTGGAGAAAGATAGCGGAGCACAGCTTTGTGCTTTCGTGGAATGGGGTGTTATCCTCGGAATACTGGAGAGTGTGATTGCTTCCTATCCATGTGCCTGAAAGGTGTGGATAGCGTGCCGCCTGCTTTATTGCGGCAAATATCCACCAGAAGCGGTCATAGTCCTTTTGACTGCCCTTTGAAAACTCCGTTTTCCAGTCGGGAGGGAGCAGGCAGAAAAGCTCTGCCCTTTCGTGGGTCTTGCGCAGATCCCATGGAACATCCTCGCCCATGGTCATGGGCAGGTCGCTCATTCCCGTGGTGAACACCACGTAAAAGGGTCTGTTTTCATCGGGAGCAATGATGTGCAGGTCGATATGCACCTTTTCGGACATAAGCTCATGTATCACACGGTGATCCTCTTCCTTTATATCGAAAAGCTCGGAGAAATGATCCTCGATCTCTTCCATATAAACGGTGGGAGCCACCTTTTTTGTAAGTATCCTGAACATTCCTATTGCTGCATAGATAACTTGTTTTAATCCCATATCTGCTCCTGTCAGCTTATGCTTCTGATGTATTCGTCGATGGCTGCCATAAGCTGCTTCTTGGCGTCGGATACCGAGATATCCTTCAGCTGAGCCGCCGCCATGGTCTGATGACCGCCGCCGCCCAGATGCTCCATGATTATCTGAACGTTCATTATGCCAAAGGAGCGTGCGGAGATGTTTGCGCCTGTGCCTGCCGCATAGATGACAAAGCTTGCGTCAACGCCCTGAATGCCCAGCAGCTCATCGGCTGCCTGAGAAGTGGCAATGCGTATGCCGTCGGAGGAATCCTCGCTGGCAGCAATGGCGCAGCGGTTGTATATCTCTGCTGTTTCGACAAGCTGAGAGCGCTTTATGCCCGTTTCGATGGAGATGGCAAAAAGCCTCTTTACCGCAACGGTGTCCGCACCGAGCTTTTTCAGGTAAGCCGCAGCCTCAAAGGTGCGCACGCCTGTTTTCATAACGAAATCCTTGGTATCCAGCATTATGCCCGCAAGCATTGCGTCGGCGTAGTAGCTGGAAAGCTGCTCGTAGCCGAAATACTGAATGACCTCCGCCACCATTTCGCTGGCGGAAGATGCGTATGGCTCGTGGAGGCTGAGAACTGCATTGTCTATGCAGTTAACGACCTGCCTGTGGTGGTCGATGAATACAATGTTCTTTGCTTTTTCGTATATCTGCCTGCTGTCCAGCAGGTCCTTGTTGTTTGTGTCGCAGATGATGAGCAGAGTGTTCTCTGTCATCATTTCAAGGGCTGTTTCCTCGTTTATGATAAGGTCGGAGCCGTCTTCAAGGTTTTCTCTCAGGCGGTCGATTATGGGCATTGCAAGGGTGTGGTCGGTGTCTGAGAACACATAGGCATCTGCGCCTATGGCTCTTATTGCGCCGCACAGACCCGCAGCTGCGCCTATTGCGTCAAGGTCGCCCCATGCGTGGCCCATAAGGATAGTCCTGTCAGCCGCACGGATAAGGCTTATAAGACCCGAGCTGAATATACGTGTCTTTACCTTTGTGCTCTTTTCGATTCCCGAGGAGTTGCCGCCGAAGAAAGTGAAGTCCTTTTCGTCCTTTACAGCTACCTGGTCGCCGCCTCTGCCCTGGGTCATATCCAGCGCCTGACGTGCCATTTCCTCGCTTTCCCTCAGGTTGCTGCCGCCTCTGCCGATACCGATGGAAAGGGTAACTGGAGTATGCTCGGCAACAAGTATCTGATGCACCTTATCGAGAATTGACTTGAACTTTTCCTCTTCAAGCTTTATCAGCTCATTTTCGCTGATTATGGCAAAATAGCGGTCGGAGGATATCTTTTTCATAAGACCGTTGTGCTCTTCAATGAAAGATTCCGCCAGCTTGTCTATCTGCATGGTGATGTGAGCCTTGTCAGAGTCCTTTACCTTGGCAAAAAGCTCGTCGTAGCTGTCGATGAGCAGCATTGCCACCCAGTTTCGGCTGCGTGCATACTCGTTCTTCACGTCGATAAGCTCGCTTACGTCCTGGAAATAAAGGAGGGTAAGCTCGGAGACGGGAGTGTTGCTCTCGTCCTTTTTCTCGGTTGTGACAGCTCTTATCCTGTAGTGGCCTGCGTTATATTCCACTACAGTGTCTATTTTTGAAAATGTTGTTGAAAGGTCGATATCAATGATCTGGCTCAGGTGGACTCCGTAGGCGTCGGAAGCGTGTATCTGCTCGGTGAACGCCTTGTTGAACCATATGATTATCCCGTCACTGTCAACGATAAGTGCGGGAGCGGGGAATTTGTACAGTGAGTCCCTTTCGGTAAGGTTCAGCTGCGATTCCATTTCCGAAACGAAGCTGTGGAGGTTCTGCTCACAGCGGATAAACAGTGCGATGTACGCAAGGCTTATCAGGCATACCACCGCCAGCATGGACCAGAACTTCACCTCGTCCGTGCCTGCCAGTGAAAAGGCGCATGAAACAGCCGCTGCCACGAGGAGCATTGAAACCAGCTTGAAAAGCCGCCAACCTCTGCCTGTCATTGAATATCACCTGCCCTCAAATTTATATTTCCTCGATAATGGGGAGTATCATGGGATTGCGCTTTGTTTTCATATAGATATAGTCGCTGAGGGAGTCTCTCAGGCTGGACTTGATGCCGTTCCAGTCCCTTACTCCGCCTGCAAGGCAGCTTTCCAGAGTTTTTCTAAGGATATCCCTTGCGGCTTCCATCATTTCCTCGCTCTCACGGACATATACAAAACCTCTTGAAAGAATGTCGGGGCCTGCAAGGATAGTGCCGCTCTCGCTCTCAATAGTGGCAACTACAACTATAAGACCGTCCTCAGCAAGATGCTTTCTGTCACGGAGCACGATAGAACCAACATCGCCAACGCCCAGACCGTCAACCAGAACTCTGCCTGCCGTTACCTTGCCTGTTATTCTCAGGTCGGTGCCGTCAGTTTCGATAACATCGCCTATGGAGCCGATGATGATATTGCTCTCGGGGATACCGATGGAATTTGCAAGGCCTGCGCTCTTTTTCAGGTGCTTGTACTCGCCGTGAACGGGAATGAAAAATCTGGGGCGTGTGAGAGCCATTATAAGCTTCAGCTCTTCCTGGCACGCATGACCCGAAACGTGAACATCATACATAGATTCGTAAATTACCTCAGCCCCTGCCTTGAGCAGCTCGTTCACAACTCTTGTAACGTACTTCTCGTTGCCGGGGATAGGAGTTGCGCTGATGATGATATAGTCCATGGGTGTGATGGTGACGCTTCTGTGCTCGTTCATCGCCATTCTGGTAAGTGCAGACATAGGCTCGCCCTGGCTGCCTGTGGTGATAAGAACTATCTTCTCGGGAGGATACTTGTTCATAGCCTCCAGATCAATGATAACGCCCTCGGGCACGCTCAGATATCCCAGCTCCATAGCTGTGGAGATAACGTTGAGCATACTTCTTCCGAAAACAGCGACCTTTCTGTCCGTGCGGACAGCATTGTTGATTATCTGCTGTATTCTGTGGATATTTGAAGCAAATGTCGCAATGATGATACGCTTGCCCTCAGCCTTTGCAAAAAGGTTCTCAAAGGAAGCGCCGACCTTGCGCTCGGAAGCTGTATGACCCGGCTTTTCAGCGTTTGTGGAGTCGGACATGAGCGCAAGAACGCCCCTGTTGCCAAGCTCGCCGAAGCGTGCAAGGTCGATTATGCCGCCCTCAATGGGTGTGAAATCCACCTTGAAGTCGCCTGTGTGTATAACTATTCCCGCAGGAGTGTGGATAGCAAGACCCACCGCATCGGGGATAGAGTGGTTTACGTGGATAAATTCAACTGCCATGCAGCCCATTTTAACGGTCTGTCTGGGAGTTACAACGTTGAGCTTTGTCTGGCTCAGAAGATTATGCTCTCTGAGCTTGCCCTCGATAAGACCTATGGTAAGGCGTGTGGCATAAACGGGGATATTAACCTTTTTCAGCAGATATGCAAGACCGCCGATATGGTCCTCATGACCGTGGGTGATAACGATGCCTCTTACCTTGTCGATGTTCTGCTCAACATAGGTGAAATCGGGGATAACAAGGTCAACGCCCGGCATATCGCTGTCTGGGAAAGCAAGACCGCAGTCAACGATGAACATATCGTTTCCGCACTCGAAAACGGTCATGTTCTTGCCTATCTCGTTAAGTCCGCCCAGGGGGATTATTCTAAGGGGTGTGCGCTTTACAGCCCTGTGGTTGGAGTGATAAACAACGTGCTGATACTTTTCCTCGGGAGCAGCCTGCTGATCGTCCCTGTAATTGTTTCTGGGCTGATATCTTCTCTCCTGATTGTAGTTCTTTATCTCCTGATTCTTTCTGCCGTAGGGCTTGCTCTGCTCATAGCTCTTTTCAAAAGCGGTCTTTTCAAAGGTAAAGGGCTGAGCGGGTATCTCAGTTACCGCAGCGTCATTCTGCTGGCGGGGAGCCTTATAATTCTTGTTATAGTTCTTGTTGTAAGGCTTATTGCGGTAAGATCTGTAGCCGTTCTGCTGCTGATATTCCTGATGGGGCTTTTCGGGTGCTTCCGCATTTACATTATTGTTATTATTGTTTGCATTTTCAGCCTGCTGCCTGCCGAAAGCTGCGGCGGAAACTCCCTTGGGAGGAAGAGCGGGGCGGCGGAAAGGCTTCTGATATCTGCTGTAGGATCTGTTATTTGCCGAAGCATTGTTTCTTGCTGTGTTTTCCGATTTTTCAGGCTTCGGAGCAATTCTTTCGCCGTACTCGTTAACGGCGATATCGTTTCCCTTATTCTGGTTTTCTGACAATTTTAAATACCTCATTTCAAATCAATTCATCTGACTGCATATTTATAGCAGGTTTCCAATACATATGGCAGGTTTCCGATAAACGCACATAAAAAAACTCTGCCTGTTATTTGTTATTATGTTCGGAGATCACATGGTTAAAACGATCCGACAGCCTGTCCGCATTTATCGGCGCATAAAACATCATACGGAAGCATAACGATCCCTCTTCCGCAAACCAAACAAAAACTATCATTCCCCGCACCATTAAATAACAACAGCAAAAACGGCGGAGACATAATTTCAGCGCACCGCAAAACATCACAAAAAACAGCGGCAATTCAACAATCAATAATCAATCACGGAAATTCCGATAATACCTCACGGGAATATCCGCATAATATCCGAACACAATAATTATTTTTATTATACCGTATCTATCCTGTTTTGTCAAGCAAATTTCTTTTTAACAAAACGCATATATACCGTAAAAGCGCCCTTGTCCGACAGCCTTTTACAGGGTATGATAATGAACGATGATATCCTCGTAGTGACCGTCCTTCATTAAAAATCCGCCCGGGATAACGCCCAGCTGAACAAAGCCCAGCTTCTTGTAAAGCGCCAGGGCAGAGGTGTTTGTGGCAACTACCGCATTGAACTGGAGTATCTTGTAGCCAAGCTCCTTTGCCTTTTTAAGGCAGTCTGTGACAAGCAGCTCGCCTATGTGCTTTCCTTTCATATCGGAGCGCACTGCATAGCTTGCGTTGCAGATATGACCGCATCTGCCCACGTTGTTGGGGTGAAGAATGTACATTCCCACTACCTCGGCTGTGTCGGTGTCAAAGGCAACGGCTGTGTAGTCCTGAGCGGCAAAGAACTCCGCTCCCGTGTCGTCATCAAGAGGCTCTGTCTGGGGGAATGCCACGCCGTCCTCAACTACCTTGTTCCATATCATAACTGCCTCGTGAACTTTCTCCGAGGTTATTCTTCTCATCTCGATATTCATTTCAGTATCCTTTCTGCCCAGTCCAGGGCAAGGGCGAACCACTGTGCCGCAGTGGGATTAAGATATCTTTCGTTTCCGTCCTTTATGGTGGTTATGTCGCACATGGCTATTCCGTGACCGCCCTTGGGGAAAATATGCAGTTCAAAGGGAACATGGCTTCCCGACAGCGCCGATGCAAACATCAGGCTGTTTTCAACAGGGACGATATTGTCATCCGCACAGTGCCAGATGAATGTGGGGCAAACGTCAGCCGAAACGTGATCTTCCAGCGAAGCGAGCTTCCTAAGCTCATCGGTGGGAGCAATATTCTGCGCCGACAATGGGTGAGTGTATTTTCCCGCTGTTATCACAGGGTAGCAAAGCACCATGCCGTCAGGGCGGATATTTTCTTTAAAAAGCTCCTGATATTTTCCGAAATGCACTCCCAGACTTGCCGCCAGATGACCTCCCGCAGAAAATCCACAGAGGATAACTCTGCCGTCACAGCAAAGCTCATCTGCATGGCTTTTTATATATTCCACCGCAGCGCACAGCTCCAGCAAAGCCGTGGGGAACGGCTTGTTCACGCAGCTGTAGTCAAGCACAAAGCCGTTGTAGCCGTAGGAATACCACCTTGCGGCGCATGGCTCTCCTTCACGCTTTGAGCAGTGCTCATAGCTTCCGCCGGGGATAGCTATAAGAGCGGGATATTTTCTTTCGGGCTGGCTGTCGTGGATAATGCAGGTGAGGGTGGGGGAAAGGCCTTCACTGTTTAGTCCTGCCTTTTCGTATGGTAGTGTAAGGGGGATCGTTTTCGTTATCATAAGCCCACGCTTTCTCTGAGAGCTTCTATAAGACCTTCCACACGCCATACGTGGTTTGTGCGGTCATATACCTCGCCGTTATCCCACAGGAATGTGCGTATTCCCATATCATAGCAGGTCTTTGAGACTGCAGAGGCGAATTTCACCTTGCTCTCGGGCTGAACTCCATTATTGAAGCCGTACTCTCCGATGATAACGGGAACGCCCTTGTCAACGAAGTTTTCTTTCAGCTTGTTCATGTTCCTTTCAAGCTCCTTAACATCAGCCTCGCTGCCCCATGTCATCTTTTTGTTGATGATGCAGAACTCCCAGGGAGTGTAGTAATGAACGGAAAGAATAAGATTATTTGCAGGGTCTGCGGGCATCTGATAGCGGCTGTCGCAGGTCTTTGCGATATCCGTCCAGTAGCCTGCAATAAGCAGGGGACGGGTTGCGTTGTAGCCTCCGCTTGCTCTTACCAGATCGACAAACTGCTGATTTATCTTGTTCAGAAGCGCATATGCGTCGTCCTGAGGGAGGTCGTCAAAGCCTATCTCGTTGGCGCTCTCCATAATAAGGCGGTCGTCATACTCGGAAAACTCTGCGCATATCTGCTTCCAGAGAGCGTTGTATTTTTCGCTGAATTTGTCATAATCCTCCGATGCGCTGCGTACCCATGCGCCGAACTTGCTGTCGTCTCCGCCGTCGTGGTGAATGTTTATGATAACGTACATATCAAGGTCGTAGGCGTAGTTCACAACTTCCTTGACACGGTTCATCCAGTCCTCATCTACTTTGTAGTCGGGAGCGTCGCCCAGATGGTCACGCCAGGTAATAGGTATTCTCACGGCGTTTATTCCGTCAGCTTTCAGTGCCTCAAAAAGTGAGCTGTCGGTCATGGGATTGCCCCACAGCGTCTCGTCAACGATGCCGTTTTCGGGGACATCGTTGATGATGCCGTCACCGTCTCTGTCGGCGGCGCACACGTCAAGGGTGTTGCCCAGGTTCCAGCCTATCTTCATATTGCTGACTATCTCGGCAGAGCTGCGGGAGCTGTAGTCCTTTGGCTCAGTCGTATCAGCCCCACAGGAGGTAAAGAGCATTGCCGCAGACATTACAGCGGCTGCCAGTCGGAAGAGCTTCATATTATCAGTCCTTTTTATTATCAGAAAAGTTTAAGGCATCTTTTCTCGAACATTTCCTGAAGTGCGCAGAGAATGCCCATTCTGCCTGTTGCGTAGGTAAGTCCGCCCTGAACATAAGCCGCATAGGGCTCACGGAGAGGTGCATCGGCGGAAAGTTCGATGGAAGCGCCGTTGTTGAATGCGCCTGCCGCCATGATCACCTGGCTGTCGTAGCCGGGCATATCCCAAGGCTCGGGAGCAACAAAGCTGTCAACAGGGGAGCCTTTCTGAACGCCCTGACAGAATGCGATGAGATTTTCGGGATTTTTCATAAGCACTGCTGTGATGATATCTCCTCTTGGCTCATTGGGCTTGGGGAAGCACTCAAAGCCCAGCTGTGTCATTATCGCAGCGGTGAATGTAGCTGTTTTGAGAGCGTTTGCCACTACCTCGGGAGCAAAGAAAAGTCCCTGATACATACGCTTGTTCTGGTCAAGAGAGCAGCCTGCTTCTCTTCCCACGCCTGGGCAGGTGAGCCTGTAGGAGCACTGCTCCACCAGCTTCTTTGTTCCTGCGATATATCCGCCTGTTTCGGCGATTCCGCCGCCCGGGTTCTTGATAAGTGAGCCGACGATGATATCGGCACCTGCGGAAACAGGCTCGGTCTTTTCGGTAAATTCACCGTAGCAGTTATCTACCATTACGATGATATCGGGGTTTGCGCCCTTTGCAGCCTTTACTATCTCGGCAATGTCGCTTACGGTAAGGGAGGGACGGAGGCTGTAGCCTCTTGAACGCTGGATATAAGCAAGCTTTGCGCCCTTTACCTTCTGGAATATCTCCGCAACGTTGGGCTTGCCCTCGGGGGTAAGGTCAACCTGCTCATATTCCACGCCGTAGTCAGCCAGAGAGCCGTTGCCCGAACCTCTCAGACCGATGACCTCTTCAAGCGTATCGTAGGGTCTGCCTGTAAGGGATACCATTCTGTCGCCCTTTCTAAGCAGTCCGAACAGCGCAATGGTGAGAGCGTGTGTGCCCGAAACTATGCTGTGGCGCACAAGAGCATCCTCAGCGCCCACTGCCTGAGCAAAAACAGCGTCAAGGGTGTCTCTGCCCACGTCGCCGTAGCCGTAGCCCGAGCTGCCCTTCATGCAGACATCGCTTACCTTGTTGTCGATAAAAGCTTTCAGTACCTTTTCGCCGTTGTATCGTGCTGTGCGGTCGATCTCCTTGAATGCAGCCTCGCAGGATTCCTCTGCCTTTGCAGCCGCTTTAAGTATTCTTTCTTCAATTTCAAAGCCCTTCTGAACAACGGGCTTGGGGTCAAATATTTCAGCCATCAGAATTTTCCTTTCATGTGTTATCTTTTTTTATAAGTATGATATCATCATCTGTGAGCTTGAAGCCCAGCTTTGTGTAAAAATCTGCCAGCTCCTCATAGCACCACAGATAGCCTTCAATTTTGTAGCGGGACAGCATGGCGGCAATGTGCTTTAAAAGCCCCGACGCTCCGCCATGTCCTCTTGCGGCGGGAAGTGTTGCCACGCTTGAGATATATGCCTTTCCGTTGAGGCAGAACTCAATATTTGCGCAGGAAGCGGACTTGTACGTGAACGCCCTTGACACCTCGTGCCTTATCCTGTGGGACATATCCGCATACCACAGGTCATATTGCAGCCCCTGAAAGCTGCTGTTCAGGATAATGAACATCTGCTGGAGAGATACGGGCTTGTCAACGCCCTTTACAAATTCCTTTTCGTCAAAATCCTTGTCGGGCACCATTCTGAAAAGCAGGCGCTTTTTCTGCTCATATCCCTCTATGGCCAGATGATTTCCCGTATATCTGGGGCATTCCACCGTCTGGGGAGCGTTTATGCGGATAAAATCCGCCAGCTCGTCTTCATTTATCAGGCTGCCGCCCAGCACTGCGGCGGAGTTATACAGCAGGATATTTCCCCATGTAAGCCCCTCGTTTACGGAATATAGCCTGCAAAAATCGTAGCTCATTCCGTAGGCATTTACCGCAGCCTCAATTTTGCCGCAGTAATAGTCGTCAGTCAGTCTCAGTTCGGAGCGCTCGTATGCCCGCAATATCATTGAATGTCCCTTACCTTTCAGATCTCGGAGTCAAGTATCTTATCCGCCATTGCGCAGGCAAGGGCAAATGTATCGAAGTAGTCGTTTTCGTCTATAACGCAGCAGGGGGTGTGCAGATATCGGCAGGGAACGGATATTGCTATCGTTCTCACGCCGCTGCGGCTGATGTGAATTGCGCCGCTGTCGTTTCCGCCTGCGATGAGAGTTTTTGTCTGCCAGCCGATGCTGTTGTCCTTTGCGATTTCCTGCGACAGGTCAAAAAGCTTCCTGTCATAAACGGTGGAGCGGTCCATATAGGATACCACGGGGCCTTTTCCCAGCAGGCAGCAGCGCTTGTCGCCCTCGGAAAGGGGAATATCCGCCGCTGTGGTAGCTTCGAGCACTATGGCAAAATCGGGAGCGGCATAAAATGCTGCCGTCCTTGCGCCTCTGAGACCTATCTCTTCCTGGGTCACAAAGGTAAATGTGCAGTCGTACTCGGGAATATCCTCCAGTATCATTGCTATCATTACCGCACAGCCTGCACGGTCGTCTATTGCCTTTGAACGCACATAGCCGTCCTGCGAAAGGGCATATCCGCAGGTGTAATAAGCATAATCGCCTGGGCGGATAAATTTCTCGGCTTCCGCCTTGTCCTTTGCGCCGATATCGATGTAAAGTCCGTCGAATTTAGGGGGAGCTTTTCTCTCGTCCTCGGTCATGTTGTGAACAGCCTTGGAGCCCACAGAGCCGTAAATGCCGTTTTCGGTCATTACCTGCCTGCCGATAACAGCGTCCGCCTCAACGCCGCCCACACAGTTGAAAGCCAGCGTTCCGTCGGAGTTTATCCCTGTGATGATAAGCCCCACCTCGTCCATGTGGGCGGATATCATAAGCTTCTTTTCGGGCGTTTTTCTGCCCTTGTATTCTGCCACTATGCAGCCCGAGGGGAGTATGGTGCAGCTGCACTTGTTTCTTATTTTATCGAGGATATATTCACGTACATTCTCTTCTCGTCCCGAAGCACCGTTTATCTCGCACAGCTCTTTTAAGAGAGTGCGCAGCAGTTCCTTGTTGATGTTCATATTGCGCCCTCCTTTAAAAATGCAGTTATAAGCTTTGCGGTAAGGATAACGTCCTCTGCATCGATTACCTCGGCAGGGGTGTGCATATATCTGAGGGGTATGGACAGGGTGACTGCCCTTGAGCCGCAGCGGTTTACGGAAAATCTGTCCGCATTGGTTCCCGTAGTGCCGTTCATCACCTCATACTGGAATGGGATATTGTTCTTTTCGGCATATTCGGTGAACCACTTTGAAAGCCTGCGGTCAAGAGAGGGAGCATAGCCTATCATGCAGCCCTTTGCCATTTCTCCGCACTTTCTGGGATTTTCGCCCATGCTCATGGCAAAGCTTACATCTACCGCAATGGAAATGTCGGGATCAACTTCAAATGCGCCTATGCAGGCACCCCTTTCGCCCAGCTCCTCCTGAGTGGAGAACATTACCGTAAAGGTAAAGGGCAGCTCATCATACTTTCCGCCCAGAGCATCAACAGCCGCAATTATGCAGGCAATTCCGCAGCGGTCATCAAGAGCCGCTCCGCATATCCTGCCGCTGTCCGGGATAAGCTCGTGGCAGGGGGAGTCAAATGAAATGCCGTCGCCCGGGTGAATGAGCTTTCGTGCCCTTGCGGGGGAAAGCATGGTGTCAATATATATCTGATCCTTATCCATTACGGAGCTGTCTTTTTTCAGGTGAGGGGGCAGGGTGCAGATAACTCCGCAGATGTTCTCTTCTCCGTGAATGATGACCCTCTGTGCAGGAAATATTCTTCTGTCGAGACCGCCGAGGCAGTCTGCCTTTACAAAGCCCTCCTCGGTGATGTATGTGGCAATGAGACCCACCCTGTCAAGGTGAGCGTCAATGAGCACATGGGGCTTTTCGGGGGAGCGGCTGCCGAAGTGGGCGAGTACGTTGCCGTTTTTTATCTCAGCATTGCAGGTGTAGCGGCTCATGATGTCACGGCACAGCTGAGCCACAGGCTCCTCACTGCCCGAAACGCCCCTGCAGTCCGCTATCTGCTTTATAAGAGATGTAAGTTCCTTTTTATCCATAGTTTTCCTTACTTTTCCTTTCTTATAACGCATTGACAAGGCTCTTGAAGTGGTTTCCTCTGTCCTCGAACATTCTGTACATATCAAAGCTTGCGCAGGCAGGGGAAAGGGAAACGATGTCGCCCTCCTTTGCCTTTGCCCTTGCGGTGTTAACAGCTTCCGCCATGTCGTTTACGATGATTATTTCAAGGCCGCTGTCAGCAAACTTGGAAGATGCCTCCACAGCTGCCTTTATCTTTTCCTTGGTCTGACCCATAAGGATAAGGAGCTTTACCTTTTCGCATACCAGGTCTGCCATAGGTTCAAAGGAAATGCCCTTGTCGGAGCCGCCCATTATCATTATCTGCTTCTGGGGGAAGGTGTTGAGGCAGGCGATAACTCTTGTGGGGCTTGATGCGATGGAGTTGTTGTAGTATTTTACGCCGTCCAGCTCCCTTACAAATTCGATACGATGCTCAACGCCGCCGAATTCCTTTGCTATCTTTCTTACAGTCTCGGGCTTTACCTTGCCCCATGTGACTGCAATGGCGGTGAGGTAATTTTCAACGTTGTGCATACCGGGTATCTTGATATCCTTCATGTCAAGTATCTCGGTGACTTTGCCGTAGTCATTGTAGCAGAGCATACCGTTATCAGCCAGGAATGCGCCGTTTTCGGGCTTTTCAAAGCGGCTGAAATATGCAAGCTGACCTCTCACCAGAGGGGCAAGGTCACGGGCAGTCTCGTTGTCATAGCTCAGCACCGCTCTTGAAAAGGCATTCTGATGAAGCAGCAGATTTGCCTTTGAATCAATGTATTCCTGCATATCCTTGTGGACGTTCAGGTGGTTGGGACGGATATTTGTGATAGCCGCCACATCGGGGGACTTCCTCATGGAAATGAGCTGGAAGCTGGAAAGCTCCACAACAGCCGCATCGTCATCCTTTACCTCCTCGATGATAGGGAGCAGCGCACGGCCGATGTTTCCGCCCTTGTGAACGGTAACGCCCTCGGCTGCCAGCAGCTCGGCGATGATGGTGGTAGTGGTGGTCTTTCCGTCGGAGCCTGTCACTGCGTAGATGGGGCAGGGACAAAGGTCGAAGAATACCTCCATTTCGGAAGTGACGGCAGTGCCGTGAAGCCTTGCCTGAGTAAGTGTTTCATTATTATAGTACATTCCGGGGGTACGGAAAACAACGTCATATTTTCCCTCTGCCATGCCGTCAAGGTAGCTTTCTCCGAGAGAAAAGGCAGCGCCTGCGGCTTTAAGCTCCTCGTATTCCTTCATCTGCTCCGCAGTTTTCTTGTCGCAGACGGTAACGTTCAGTCCCTTTTTCAGAAAGAGCTTGATAAGGTCGGTGTGGCTGACACCCACGCCTATGAACGCTATTTTTTTATCCTTCATATTTTCAAAAAAGATCTCGGCTTTCGTTCTCATATTCAAAAAGTCCTCCATATAAAAATAGTAACTCACAATATATTATACTACTGTTTTCCCAAAATGGCAATAGATTTTATTTATAAATTCCTGTACATGGAAATATACGGTCTTATACATATCCTGGCGGGTAAAGCATCACAATGCCGCAAAATATACAATTTATTGCTTAAATATTTTATGCCAATATTTCTCCTGACTGTTGAAAATGACGGAAAAATATGATATAATTATTTCATATGTATGACTACACTGGATTTCTGCCCCGAAAGCAGAGCAGTGGAGTATCAGTTTCAGGTTTGAAAGGTTGTAAAAAAAATGAGCTACAAAAACGATTTTATCAAATTCATGGCAGACTGCGGCGTGCTGACCTTCGGTGATTTCACCCTCAAGAGCGGCAGAAAGGCCCCCTATTTCATCAATACGGGCAACTATAAGACCGGCGCACAGCTGGCAAAGCTTGGCGGCTTCTATGCAGACTGCATCATGGAGCATAATATCGATGTTGAGTGCCTTTTCGGCCCCGCATACAAGGGTATCCCCCTTGCTTCCTGCGCAGCCATCGCTCTGGCGGAGAAATATAACAAGGACGTAAGCTTTTGCTTCGACCGCAAGGAAGTAAAGGATCACGGCGAGGGCGGCCTTTTCGTAGGCAAGCAGCCTGCAAAGGGTGAAAAGGTCGTTATCATCGAGGACGTTATGACCTCAGGCAAGGCTCTCAAGGAAGTATATCCCAAGCTCAAGGACGCTGCCGATGTTGATATCACAGGCATGATAATCACCGTTGACAGAATGGAAAAGGCTCTTGATACCGAGCTTTCCGCCGTTCAGCAGGCTTATAAGGATTACGGTATCAGAGTATATTCCATCGTTAACATCAACGACATCATCGCAGCTATCGAGGAGGGCGTTGTTGACGGCAAGGAGTACCTTGAAAAGATGAGGGAATACCGCAAGACCTATGGAGTAAACTGATTCAGGCGTAAAATATATCTTAAAAAATTAAACCGAAAGGACTGTCTTGATAAATGAGCGTACGTTTTGACCTTACAGCGATCACACCCCAGCTTATGGATGCAGTTATCTACATGGATAATTCTCCGTCCTATGCAGCTTTCAAGGAGGAGATAGAGGCTATCCTCAGCGACTTCAACGCAACGGGACATCTTTCCTCTTCATGGAAGATAAACGAGCAGGAGCTTACCGAAAAATCCGAGGACACCCTCAAAAATATGCACCGTGCATATCTTATCTGGTCCTACAACGAGGAGCAGAAGAACGGCGCTGACCCCGACTGCTGCTGCGCAGTTTTCACAAAGCTTTTCTTCAAGTCACAGGCTGATACCATAATCGCCCTCAACGGCGGCAGGGAAACTGTTGGCTGCGACGAGGCAAAAGCACTTATCGAAAGCTTCAAGAACGAGATAAACTCAAATCCCGCAGTTTTTCAGTCCGTTAAGGACTTCTTCAAGGGCTACATATACGGATATTTCTTCAACTACCTGAACGAAGCTGGCATTATGAAGAAATACGCTGAGATGCTGGCTTATCTGGGCGTAATGTCCAACAAGGTTCCCACCAGCGTTTCCGAGCAGCAGAAGATACTGCCAAAGATGGCAATGCTCCTCTCAAATGACCGCTTCAAGTACCTCAACGGCTTTGTTCCCCGTAAGCTGATGATGGATATCGTGTTCAGCAGAATTGAGTTTGCTACCCTTTCCGACAGCGAAAAGGCTCTTGTAAAGCAGAGAATTGAAGCATATATCACCTCCAAGTACAAGACCGACAAGGAGGACGATGTTCAGCTTCTTGCCGATGATGTTACCGTTTCCTTTGCGGCTGACTATTTCGGAAGCTACACCAACGTTCCCGCATTCTGCGAGGACCTTTACCGCAAGTGCACCAGCGGCGTAAGAACATTCCTTGACTGCGACCGTGACGATACAGGCGATTACAGCGCTGCAAAGCTTGCAGAGCTTACCTCCGCAAAGTGCGCTGTTGATTACAACAGCTTCTACACCACAGAAAAGGCTCCCTGCAACGATACAGCTCTCGGCGGAACAGACCTTTGCTGGAAGTATCCCGTTATTTTCAGGGACGCTGATGCTTACTGGTTCGCACCCGTTTATGAGGAGCTTATCTACCCCGTTCTTGACGCTGATATCTACGAGAACGTAGGCGAGGGCGGAATCCCAAGCGGAACCTTCCCCTTTGCGGACGAGGCTTTCAGAACCAACACTATCCGCACCGCAGCAGGCATTTCCGACAGCCGTCTTTCCGTAAGAAAGGACAGACTGGCAGTTATGGAGCAGCTCAAGCGCCTTGAGACCGAGGGCAGTATGTCCGCAAGAGACAGAAAGATGCTCATGCTGGAGCAGATGCTTTGTCTGGTATCCGGCAACTGCAGCGAGGCAAAGTATAAGGCACTTATTACCGAGAACGTGTTCGGCACAGGTCTTTACGAGGAATATATCCGCTACAGAATGGATCTGCTGGTAAACAACGCTCTCAGCAGCCTTGAAGCCAAGAAGGTTCTTCTTGACGAGATAAACAAGATCGGCTGAGAATAATAATGATAAAAAGCCTCCGTACATTTCTATGTGAGATGTACGGAGGCTTTTTTGCGTAAAAGGCTTTTTGCTAAATTATAAGCGTAAATACAGTTCTGTTTTCATCGCTTTCGGCAGTGATACTGCCGCCGTGCTTTTCGGCAACGGTCTTTGCAATGGCAAGTCCCAGCCCGAAACCGCCTGTGTCCCTGCTGCGGGAAGCGTCTGTGCGGTAATAGCGGTCAAATATCCGCTGCAAGTCCTCTTTCGGTATGGGCTTGCCCTGATTTTCCACAGTGAGCTTGGCTTTTCCTCTGCTCTTTTTCAGCCGAACCGTGATTTCGGAATGCTCCGACGAGTGGGAAACTGCGTTGTCGATAAGAATGTTTATGGTGCGTGTAAGGCTTTCCTTATCGCCCTTTACGGTAACATTCGGCTCAATGTCAGTGATAAGGGTCTTGCCTTTTTCAAATGCCACCGCTTCCATGGCGAGGCAGGCACCCTCTGCGGCTTCGGACAGGTCAAGCTCCGCCATGACAGTCTTGCTGTCGGTGCGCTCCTCTCGGGCAATGTACAGCATTTCGTTTATCAGGCGGGACATTTTGTCCGCTTCCGAGCGGATATATCCGAACCATTTTCCCTGCTCCGCAACGGTCTCATCGGGGTTTGAAGTGATAACGTCCAGATTTGCGGATATGACCGCCAGCGGAGTTTTCAGCTCGTGGGAGGCATTGGAGAAAAACACCCTCTGCCTGTTCCATGCGTCCTCTATCGGCGTTACTGCCCATTTTGACAGCAGCACCGACAATAAAAACAGCACCACCAGCGAAAGCGCAAATATACCTGCCAGTATCACCAGCAAACGGGTCATTGTGGAGACCTCGTTTGTGCGGTCCAGCAGGACTATCACCTTTCCGCTGTCCTTGTCACGCATCTCATAGCGGTAGGATATGCCGTCAACGGAGATTATGCCTTTCTGATTGCCCTTTGAGAGTATGTTTTCTGCCGCCGCATGAGCCGCAGCGTCCATATTGTCCTCGTCCTCCGAGCCGTAAAGCTGCTGGCTGCGGAAGATATCGGTTATCATTCCGCTGCTGTCCACGGTAACGGATATCCAGCCTGTGGAGATATCATCTGTTCTGTCACGTGTCTGATGTGTCCTTTGCGGAAAGAAAAAGCTGTCGAAATGGATATCGCCCTCAAAATCCTTTGGCGGCTCTTCGGTGCCGTCAGGGGGCGACTGAGGGGGCGGGTCGGTGTTGCCTTTGTGCATTTCAAGGTTCATGGCGAAATTGATTATGCGGTCGGTGTTCATATTTTCCGAGCGGTACATTGATACATACACCGACCCGAGAACGATGAGCATTACCGTTCCCAGCAGGCTCATAAGCACAGCGGTGAAGCGCCTTCGCAGATGTTTTATCATACGTCCTCCTTACTCGCTGAAGCTGTAGCCCACGCCACGGAGAGTTTTTATTGTGGCTTTCGACTTTATGAAGCTTAGCTTTTTGCGCAGGAAGGAGATATATACCTCCACGTTGTTGTATTCGGCGTCCGACTCGTATCCCCATATCTTTGTGATAAGTGTTTCCTTGCTTATTACCGTGCCTGCGTTTTTCATCAGCAGTTCCATTATGGAAAATTCCTTCAGCCCCAGCTTTACGGAGCTGCCGCCGCTGGAAAGCTCATAGGACGATGAATCAAGGCTCACATCTCCGCAGGATATAACGGGGGAGCTTACTATTGCCGCACTGCTGCGCCTGCCCAGGGCACGGATACGTGCCAGCAGCTCGTCGGTGGCAAAGGGTTTTGTAAGATAGTCGTCAGCGCCGCTGTCAAGTCCACGCACCTTGTCGGATATCTCGTCCTTGGCGGTGAACATGAGCACGGGCGTTTGCATACCCTCGGCACGTATCCTCCGCAGGACTTCTATGCCGTCCATTCCGGGCATCATGATATCGAGGACTATAACGTCATATATTCCCGACAGTGCGTTGTCCAGAGCGTCAATGCCGTTGTATGCGGCATCGGCGGTTATTTTGTTTTTGGCAAGTATCTGCACGAGAGCGTCGGCAAGCTTGTTTTCATCTTCGGCAATAAGAACTCTCATTTTCATCGTCCTTTACTGGTTTATGATATGATCATATCTCATTATCCTTAAATAAATCTTAATCCTTTGCCACAATGCCCGTAAGGTGCTTGCCGTCCATATCCAGCACCTCGAACATTCTGTCCTTGTAGATAACATAGCTCTTGGGATTGCCGCCCTTGGGGAGAGATACGGAGCCTGTGTTTATGTAGTAGATGCCGTTTTTCTTTTCCGCACGGAACAGGTGTGTGTGTCCGCTGAGGACAACATCGCCCTCGCTGATATTGGGCATATTTTCAATGTCATAGAGATGACCGTGGGTGCAGAAGAACATTCTGTCGTCTGTCCACATGGTCATGTAGTCAGCCATTACGGGGAATTCCAGCACCATCTGATCTACCTCTGCCTCACAGTTGCCTCTTACGCAGAGCAGGTGCTTTTTCATTCCGTTGAGCATTTTTATGACTTCCTTGGGAGCATAGTCCTCGGGAAGATCGTTTCTGGGGCCGTGATAGAGCAGGTCACCCAGGAGAATGAGCTTGTCCGGCTTTTCGATTTCAAAGCGCTCAAGCAGCTTTCTGCAGCAGGAGGCGGAGCCGTGGATATCGGAAGCGAACATAAGTTTCATAATTTTTCAGTTCCTTTCTTTTTTTATGTACTTTGGTGTGAGTTTTTCGCTGCTTTTTTATTTATCGGGGGAAAGACAGGATATGAGCCTGTCCATATATGCGAACCTTGCGCTCGTCCGCTGCATAAATTGTATTACGGCATAAGTAAGTCGGCGATACGGGCGATGTGCGGTGCGCAGCGGCATATCCTCGGATAACCCGTATGAATCGGTACCGAATGCCGTTTTTAATAAACGTACCCGACCCGATTGCATATGCTTTCGAGTCGGGTACCTTTTATTCCGAGACCTTTACGTTCAGATATATTTCGTTTTCACTGACAAGTGCGGAGTTCACGTCGATTGTGTATTTGAAATACATATCTCCGCCGTCTTCGGTCATGTTGTTGACTATTCTTGAAGCGGATATGCCCAGCAGCATCTCGCCGTATTCCGTGCCGTAATGGCAGTGGTGGCGGCGGTCCTTTTCAATGATGAGCCGTGCGTTTGCCGCTCCGTTTCTGGTCATGGAAGCAAGCTCCTCGCCTATGCAGGAAACGGTGGTCACAGAGCCTGCAAAGCCTGTAGCTTCGCTGTCGTTGTAGGATATCTCCCAGCCCTGCACCTTGCCCAGCGTCACGGGCCTCAGAGTACCTTCGGTTATAAGCTCCATCACATCGGGCGCACCGCCTGCGGTGTCGGATATGCTTTTCATGGTTATGGTTACTTTTTTAGCTTTTGCAGGCATTTTCAACAGTCCTTCTGCATAATAACATCGTCTATGGATATCTGCTCCACGCTGCCGTTAAGGCTTCCGATAAAGGCGTGGGCGTTGCTTTCAAAAAGCATCTTGCTGTCGCTGGTGAAGTAGGTAACATGACCGTTTTCACTGCGGGAGGAAAGCATATTGTTCATAGCAAGCATATTCATGGTATATTTTGCCGCTTCCGCACCTGAGGATATGAGCTTCACGCTCTCGCCCATGTACTCTGCGATGGCATCACGGAGAAGCGGGTAATGGGTGCAGCCCAGGATCAGGGTATCCACATTTTCCCTCTTTATAGGCTCCAGATAGCGGCTGACCATTGTTTTTACAACGATATCGTCCTTGGCGGTAATGCCGTTTTCCACCAGGGGAACGAACAGGGGGCAGGCATTGCCGATGATAACAGCGTCCTGCCTTATGGTGCGGATAGCCTTGCCGTATGCGCCTGAGCGGATAGTGGCTGCGGTTCCGATAACGCCTATCCTGCCGCTTCTTGTGGCAGCGCAGGCAGCCTGAACTGCAGGTATCACAACGCCCGTAAAGGGAACGCCGCCGCCGAAGTCCTTTGCCTGACCCACGGCAGATGAAACGGTTCCGCAGGCTGCGATTATCATCTTTACATCGTGCTTTTTGACGAAGTTCACGTCCTGGCGGGCATATTCGAGGATAGTCTCACGGCTCCTGTTGCCGTAGGGAACTCTTGCCGTATCGCCGAAGTAGATGATATTTTCGTTAGGCATCAGCTTCATTATCTCAGCAACGCAGGTGAGGCCGCCCATACCCGAATCGAAAACGCCGATAGCCTTTTCACTTTTTTCGGTTAAAATCTCAGCCATTTTGAAATACCCTTTCGTCAGTTTCTTTCGTAAGCAAGCTTTATGAGCCTGTCGAGAAGCTCGCCGTAGGGGATGCCCAGGTTTTCCATGAGCTTGGGATACATACTGATAGATGTAAAGCCGGGCATGGTGTTCAGCTCGTTGAGATATACCTTGCCGTTATCCGCAAGGAAGAAATCAACTCTTGAAAGACCGAAGCAGCCCAGAGCCTTGAATGCCTTTACGGCAGTTTCCCTTATTTCAAGGGAGGCTTCCTTGGGAATATTTGCGGGGATATTCAGTCCCGATGTACCCAGTATGTATTTAGCGTCATAGTCGTAGAAATCATTGCAGGAGAGTATCTCTCCAACCTCGGAAGCAAAGGGATTGTCTGTTCCCAAAACTGCGCATTCAAGCTCTCTGCCCTTGATAAATTCCTCGACGATGACCTTCTTGTCATGAGTGAAAGCAAGCTTTACAGCGTTTTTCAGATCTTCAAAGCAGGTTGCCTTGTTAACGCCCACAGATGAGCCGCTGCACGCAGGCTTTACGAACAGAGGATATTTCAGCTCTGCGGCGATCTTCTCGCATACAGCGTCCAGATTGTTAAGGTCGCTCTGCTTTACTGTTCTGTACTTTGCCATATTGATGCCGTTGTACTGGAGAACGCAGTGAGCATACTCCTTGTCCATGCAGGCAGCGGAAGCAAAGCAGCCGCAGCCCACATAGGGAATGCCTGCCATATCAAGCAGACCCTGTATGGTTCCGTCCTCGCCGTATTTGCCGTGGAGCACGGGGAAAACAACGTCTATCTTTACAAGGTTCATTCTTCCGTCGGATATCTTTGCGATGCCGCCGTAAAGAGGGTCGGGGAGAATAGCTGCGGGAACACAGTCGGGGTTTGTCTCCCAGCTGCCGTCCTTTATGCCCGAAATATCTCCGGGATAGAAGAACCATCTTCCCTTTTTGGTGATTCCCACAGGGATTATCTCATACTTGTCGGGGTCTAAATGTGCGATAACGTTTGAGGCGGATATAAGCGAGATATCATGCTCGTTTGACATTCCGCCGAAAATTACAGCAACTCTTGTTTTTGCCATCAGGCTCAGTCCTTTCAGCCGCACAGCGCTTTTTTTATAAGCTTATTCCGCTGCGGTGATAATTATTCTTTTTTATACTAAGCACCAATTAAAAGCTATACAAAAAATCGAGCATGATCTTGCGTACAAGGATTATGTGATGATTTTTGTATATAGTTTTACCGGTGATTAGTATTATATTGTCATGCCTTTGCTTTTTCTGCAAGGCTGCGAATCTCGTCGGAAGTAAATGTGTATTTCTTGCCGCAGAAGTGGCAGCATACCTCGGAGGTCTCCTGCTCGTCTGCCATATCTGAAAGCTCCTTTTTGCCTATGGAGATAAGAGCGGTTTCCACACGCTCTCTGGAGCAGTCGCACTTGTAGCTTGCCTCCAGCCTGTCCATAACGTTGGGCTGCAGACCCTCCAGCACCTTCATTGCCATATCCTCGGCAGTCACGCCCGATGAGAGCATCTGTGTTACCGAGGGGAGAGCGTTCACGTTCTTTTCAAGTGTGTCGATAACGCCTTCATCTGCAAAGGGGAGCAGCTGGATAAGATATCCGCCTGCTGCCTTTACCGTAAGGTCGGGATTTACCAGTACGCCCAGACCGCATACGGTGGGTATCTGCTCGGAGGTGGCAAAGTAGCTTGCTATATCCTCGGCGATCTCGCCCGACGCAATGGGTATCTGACCGCAGTAAGGCTCCTTGAGGCCAAGGTCCTTTACAACGGAAAGAGTGCCTTCTTTTCCCACAGCTCCCGCAACGTCCAGCTTGCCGTACTTGTTGAGAGGTATCTCGACAACAGGGTTGCAGACGTAGGATTTTACGTTTCCACGGCTGTCAGCCACGGCGATAAGTGCGCCTGTGGGGCCGTTGCCGTTCATTCTCAGGGTAAGGGTATCCTTTTCGCCCTTGAGACCTATTCCCATAAGGGAAGCGGCTATGGTAAGGCGGCCGAGGGCTGCTGTTACCACTGCCGATGTCTTGTGTATCTGTTCTATCTCGGAAACGATGTCGGTAGCGTCGATAGCGGTCGCTACAACGGAAGCGTCGTCCGAGATGGTTCTAACGATCTTAGCCATATGATTTCTCCAAATACTATTTATATATTAAACCAGAGGTTTCTTTGCAACGAATACCAGTTTTTCGCTGTCTGTGCGGGCGGGGTCAAGGGTGTCATAGTCATAGACCGCTTCCACCGTCATTCCTGAGGCTTTTATCATTTCTTCCATAACGCTTTTTTCAAAAGCTATTTCGGAAAATTCCTCGCTGTATCTTGTAAATCTGCCGTCATCATCACGCTCGAAAATGTCAAGAGTGATGTTCACACGGCTGTCGGGAGTGCCTGCAAATGAATTTTGCCATACGCAGTAAACATCGTCAAGGTCATACACATAGGTGTTTTCCGCAAGGATATTTTTGTGCTTGTAAGGGGTGTTCACGTCAAATATGAACAGTCCGCCCGGCTCGCAGAAAAGCGAGACCTTATTTATCGCCTTCTGCATATCCTCCTTTGAGGAAAGGTGATTAAGGCTGTCCAGCGCACAGACTGTTACATCTATAGTGCCGAACATATCAAGCTCGGTCATATCCTGACAAAGATACTGTATGGGCAGACCGCTTTCAAACTTCTTGTCCAGAGCGCAGTTGAGCATTTCCTGTGAGATGTCGGTGGCAATGACATCGTAGCCCATTTTTGCAAATTCTTCGGACAGGCTGCCTGTGCCGCAGGCAAGGTCAAGAAGCAGGTTCTTTCTGCCTCCGTGGAGCTTTATGAGCCTGTCAAAGTATTCGGCTCTGTCCTTGTAGGAGATGTTGAGCGTGAGCCTGTCGTAAAAGTATGAAAAGGGACCGTATCCGCTCACGATCAGTCAGCCTTTCCGCTTTCAGCGCCTGTGTTGACTTCGGTAACACTGCCTGAGCCAAGGCGGTCGAATACTATTCTGTAGCCTGCTCCGCTGTATTTGCTGTTAAGAGTCCTGTTCACACGGCTGATAGTTGCGGTGCTGGCGCCTGTGCTTGCAACGATATTGTTGTATATCTTCTTTTCGGAAAGCATCTTGGCGACCATCATACGCTGAGAAAGAGCCTTCAGCTCCAGAGAAGTGCAGAGGTCATCAAGGAACGCTGCACATTCTTCCTTTGTTTTAAGGCAAAGAAGAGCCTCATAAAGATAGTCCAGGCTTTTTTCATCTGCTCTGTTTTCGTCCATGTTTTGAACCGTCCTTTCAAATTCTATATATACTCTTATTTTAGCACTCTAAAATATAAAAGTAAAGGGCTTTTCGAGATTTTTAATTTAATTGTAACATTTGTGATATTGTGCAAAGCTGATATTATTTTTGCGTGAAATATACGCGGAATGTGTAAAATCTACAAAATTCGCCATTATGTGTAATATCCTGCGCTGCACTCTTGACATTTGAAATAATAGGTTGTAAAATAAAGTTAAGGTTAAGGTATGCTAACAATTTTGAAGACTTTGAAGGGCAATGCTTGAAAGTCATCCGAGAGACAGACCTTGCCTGTAAAAAATATCATAAAGTTAGCCTTATATAACTTTATGGATTGCTTTCAGAACTTTTCCAATTACCGAAAGGAAAGATGAAAATGCTTACATATTCCCAGAAAAAGTATCTTTTCGCAATATATAAGCTGGGGCAGAACGGCAAGGATGTTCGTTCTGCGGAGGTCGCAAAGATCGTAGGTGTCAGCAAGGCAAGTACCGTTTCCATGACCCAGAAGCTATGCGACAGCGGATATATCGACAAGGAGCATTACGGTCAGATAGCCCTTACAGACATCGGCGTGAAAGAAGCAAACTCACTTTTTACCAAGTGCCTTATTATCCGTGATTTTCTCAGCAAGAATCTTGACCTTACTGAGGAGCAGGCAGATGCTGATGCGGTGGCTATCGTTTCTCACGTTTCGGAGGAGACTGCCGAGCGCCTGGCTGACTACATTCTTAATAAGTAAAACGCTTAAAAAGCAAGTTTTTGGTTAGCTTGGACTAATCAAAATATAAAAACCAATGATATGACCGTCCTGCATTTGCAGGCGATTATATAAAGGGGGATATCCCCATAAATTTAAGTAAAGGAGAGCATGAATTATGTGGAAATGCTTTAAAAATCAGAAGGTTTGGTGCGCAATAGGCGGCGCCGCAGCAGTTATCGTAGGTAAGAAGATACTTACCGCAAAGAAGACCAGAGAGCTTGCTGTTACAGGTCTTGCAAAGGGTATGAAGTTCACTCACGACGCTAAGGAAGCCTTCCAGAACATGAAGGACGATGCAGCTGACCTCTGCTACGATGCACAGGTAGAGGCAGGCGTTAAGGAAGCTGACGATGATGAGGACGAAGTGACCGACTAATGAAATTTCGTATAGTTTACGATACTCCGGGCAGGATACGTTTCCGCTGCGGCGGATACGCATTTGAAAAGGAGCTTGAGTGCAGCGTTTACAAGACCCTTACCGCCGAGGACTTCGTTTCATCGGTACAGGTAAGGAGCGAGAACGGCGGCATACTTGTATGCTACAAAAAGGGCTGCCGTGACAAGGTCATAAAGGCTGTATCGGCTCTTGACCCAAGAAAGCTCGTTCCCAATGATACCGACCCCGAGTTCGGCATTGCGGAGATAGACCGCAGCTTCGGCATTGAGCTTGGTAAGCTGGTGGCAAAGAGGATACTTTTCACGGCATTTCTCCCTATGCCTGTAAGCAATGCGCTTACGATAATAAAGGGACTGAAATACATCTGGAAAGGCCTTTGCACACTGGGCGAGGGCAAGCTTACCGTTGATGTGCTTGACGGAGCTTCAATCACAGCCTGCCTCAGCCGGAAAAACTACAAGACCGCAGGCAGCGTAATGTTCCTGCTGTCCGTATCCGCTCTTCTGGAGGACTACACGAGGGCACGCACAAGGGCTGTTCTTGCGGACAGTCTTGCTGTAAAGGCAGACAAGGTATGGCTGGTAACGGAAGAGTCCGATGTGCTTATCCCCATGTCCGAGCTTCACGCAGGCGACAGGATAAGAGTACGCACAGGCAGCGTTATCCCCGTGGACGGCGAGATATGCGAGGGCGAGGCTTACATAAACGAGTCCTCCATGACAGGCGAGCCTCTTGCAGTAATGAAGTCGGCAGGAAGCAGCGTGTTTGCGGGAACCGTTGTGGAAGAGGGTACTGTGGCGATAACAGTCCGCAGCCTTTCCTCCGATACAAAGATAAGCAAGATAATAGAGCTTATCGACAACTCCGAGAACCTGAAAGCAGGCGTTCAGAGCCGTGCGGAAACACTGGCGGACAGCATCGTTCCTTTCAGCTTCCTGGGATTTGGTCTTACTCTGCTGTTTACGGGAAATATCACCAAGGCAGTTTCCCTGCTGATGGTGGATTATTCCTGCGCAATAAAGCTTTCTATGCCCATTTCCGTAATTTCCGCTATCAAGGAAGCTGCGGATATGAACATCACCGTCAAGGGCGGAAAGTATCTTGAAGAGTTTGCAAATGCGGACACTGTTGTGTTCGATAAAACAGGAACGCTCACCAATGCTGAGCCTGTGCTTGAAACAGTCATTCCTTTCGGCGGATATACCGAGGACGAGGCGCTTAAAATAGCGGCCTGCCTGGAGGAGCACTTCCCCCACAGCGTTGCAAGGGCTATCGTCAAGGGTGCCGCAGACAGGGGACTTGACCATGCTGAGGAGCACGCAGAGGTGAACTACATAGTGGCTCACGGTATCTCTACCACTCTCCACGGCAAAAAGGCTATCATCGGCAGCCATCATTTTGTTGCCGAGGACGAGGGCATATTCATTACCGAAGCTCAGCAGAACGAGATCGACGAAAAGTCGGGAGCCTGCTCCGTGGTATATCTTGCGGTGGGCGACAGCCTGGCAGGCGCTCTGTGCATAAGCGATCCCCCCAGAGCAGAGGCAGCAAAGGCTGTTGAAATGCTCAAGCGTGAGGGTATCGAAAATATCGTTATGCTCACAGGCGACAGCGTAAAGGCAGCGGAGATAATCGCCGCAAAGCTTGGTATCACCGAAGTTCATGCTCAGGTGCTCCCCGAACAGAAGCACGGTATGATAGAAGAGCTGAAGGCTCAGGGCAGACGTGTTATCATGGTAGGCGACGGCATAAACGATGCTCCCGCACTTGCGGCAGCAAACGTATCCGCAGCCATGAGCGACGCTTCGGATATCGCAAAGGAAACTGCGGATATCACTCTCAGAGGCGCCGACCTTACAGAACTTGTCCGCCTGAGAAAGCTCAGCGAGCTGCTTATGGAGCGCATCAACAAGAATTACCGCTTTATTCTTACATTCAATTCGAGCCTGCTGGTACTGGGACTGCTGGGCGTGCTTTCGCCCTCGACCTCAGCACTGCTGCATAATGCGTCAACAATGATGATATGCGCAAAGAGCATGACACCCCTTATGGATAAGGACAAAGAGAAAAAATAAGCTTCATTAAATGAAAAGCCCTGTTCCGCAGGTTAGTCGGAACAGGGCTTTGTGTTATAAATGCTGCTTCAAAAAAAGTCACCCTGAAATATTATTTTCGGGTGACTTTTTATGTTTATTGATTTGCCGCTTTTTTCTCGTTCATCTGCTGTCTTGCGGTGGAAAGCATGAGCTTGATGCGGTTTTCCTGATTTACTCGTGTAGCGCCCGGGTCATAGTCAATGGGAACGATATTGGACTGGGGATAGGTCTCTCTCAGCTTTCTTATCATGCCCTTGCCTATGATGTGGTTTGGAAGGCAGCCGAAAGGCTGGGCACAGACGATGTTGTTTATTCCCATGTTTATCATGTCTATCATCTCGGCGGTAAGGAGCCAGCCCTCGCCCATCTTGTTTGCAGGGGAGATGAAAGGCTCAACGTCCTTTTTAGCTTCCTCAAAGGGAGTGGGGCCGAAAAATCTTGAGGGGCCTACAGCCTTGATTATCTTGTTCTGCATCATCTTGAAGAAGCCCTTTACAGCCTTGGACGCAATGTACTTCTTGTACTTTACGTGGTAAAGCTCTGTCTCAACAACGTGATGGTCGCCCATGAAGATAAGGAAGTCGATAAGACCGGGGCAATATACCTCGCAGCCCTCGGACTCAAGGAACTTGTGAAGGTCATTGTTGCCGAGAGGGGAGTACTTGATGTAAATCTCTCCTACAACGCCTACCTTAATCTTGTCGGGGTCGGGAGTGAATGGCACTTCGGAGAACTCCTTTACTATCTGAACGGCTGTTTTATCGAAAGCGGTGTAGCTGAAATTCAGCTCGGTGAGCTTGTCTGTCCAGACGTCGATGAGCTTGTCGGTATCGCCCTTGTTATTTTCGTAGGGGCGCACCTGATTGGCAAGGAGCATCAGCAGGTCGGCATAGCAGACTGCGGTGATAAGCTCCGCCAGAAGAGCGGGGGTAAGGTGGAAGCCGGGGTTCTTTTCAAGGCTTGCCAGGTTAAGGGAGATAACGGGCACCTGCTCCATACCGCACTTTTTCAGAGCCTTTCTGATAAGGTGGATATAGTTGGAGGCACGGCAGCCGCCGCCTGACTGGACCATCATAAGAGCAGTCTTGTTTACATCGTACTCGCCCGATTTGAGCGCATCAATGAACTGACCTATAGTGAGCAGTGCAGGGTAGCAGGTATCGTTATGTACATATCTCAGTCCCTCGTCCACGATCTTTCTTCCTGTGGAGGTAAGAAGCTTCATTCTATATCCGTGGTTATTGAAAATTCTTTCCAGAAGACGGAAATGGATAGGGAGCATATTGGGGATAAGGATAGTATATTCCTTTCTCATTTCCTCGGTAAAAAGCAGTCTGCCCTGTTCGTTATATACAAGTTCAGCCATATTGGATTATCAGCCTCGTTTCATTAGCGTTGGATTTATCATCAAATTTATATAATTATATCATATCCGTATATTTTTTTCAAGCCCAATTTCGACATTTAATCCTTTTTTAATGATGAAAAATTATCCGCAAAATTATTGAGAAACTCTACCCATGAATTTCCGCCAACATAAACGTCATCGCCGATGATATATATTTTACCGCTGCTTCCGATGGCGATAAAGTCGTTGTTGATAAGTCCCAGAGGGATAATGTAGTCGCCCACTGCGTCGGAAAGCTGCTTGAACAGGTGAGCGGCATCATAGATATTTTCGGGATACACCACCAGTTTGTTTTCGATATCATCGTTTTCGGTGATAACAAAGGTGCCGTCCTTGAATGTACCGTGCTTTCCGATGGAGAGCATATAAAAGTTGTCGATTATTTTCTTTGCCTCATCGGAAACGGTGTAGCCCTCCTCCTCAAAAAATGCCTGACGCTCGGCAACATCGTCCTCGGACATAAAGTGTGGCTTGCCGTAGCCGCATGATTCTATAAGCTTTCTTGCTCTTTCGCTCAATCCGTTAAGTTCCATAATATAATGATCCTTTCGTATTATTTGTTATCAGTCCAGATCCACGATATTTGTGATTATACCGTTTGGGGTTATATCCACAAAGCCGTAGGAGGGCTTGTTGAAATCCCTGGGGCATGAGCAGCTGCCGGGGTTCATAAGATAAACGCCGTCCTCATAGCCCTCGTATCGGCAGTGTGTGTGACCGAAAAGGGCTACCTTGCAGCCGAAATTCTGTGCGGTGCAGCGGAGAGTCTCTCTGCCGTAGTTTATGCCGTAGATATGACCGTGGGTAATGAGAATTTTTGTATCTCCGCAGGGTATCACCTCAAAATTAGGCGATACGGAGCCGTAGTCGCAGTTGCCCGCAACGTGGTGTATCTCAAGAGAGGGGTATTCGGCACGCATAAGGTCAAGCTCACGCTGACCGTCGCCCAGATGAACGAAAATATCGCCCGTATCCTTGGTGCGTTCAAATATCTTTTTCAGTGCATATGCGTTGCCGTGGGAGTCGGACATTGCAATTATTCTCACAGAATTCCTCCTTGTGCATAATATGATAGTGGCACCGACAGTAAGCTCACTCGGTAGTCTAATTAAATACATTATAACATAAATATGTAAAGAAATAAAGTCTTTTCGTCATTGTAATTATAACCACGCTGACGGACTTATTTTGAAAGGCGGTAGCTATATGGACATTCGCAGCACAAATCCCGAAAACCTCGACAGGCTCCTCAAAACCGTAGGCTCAAAGCTGAATATGCCTCCCGAAAGGCTGAAGCGTGAGCTTATGCAGGGCAAATTCGACAGTGCCATCAAAAACATGAAGCCCGATGAAGCCCAGAAATTCAACGCTGTGCTTTCAAATCCCCAGATGCTTGAAAAGCTTATGAGCGCACCGCAGGCGCAGGCACTTTATCATAAGCTGACGGGCGGTCAGGGCGGACAGAATAACAACGGCCGCAGATAATATGTGATTACATAGCCGCACTGGAGGTGAAGCCGATGGAGGATATGAACGATATGCTGGGTTCGCTGCTAAGTGACCCAGAAAGTATGCAGCAGATAAAAGAGCTGGCGGATATGCTCAAATCGGAAATGCCCTCCGACGGCAAAAGCGGGGAGAGCGGTCAGAACGGTCAGAGCAGCCAAGGTGGCTTTGATTTCGGGAGCCTTGCGGGATTGATGGGCGGGCAGTTTGACCCCAATATGCTCACGGCTGTAAGCAAGGTGCTGGCGGCGATGAACGGTGAGGATAAAAACAGGGCGCTGCTTATGGCGCTGCGTCCTCATCTGAGCGGGGACAAACAGGAGAGGGTGGATAAGGCGGTCAGGATGCTGAAGCTCTACTCCGCAGCAAATGCGCTGAAGGACAGCGGGCTTCTTGGCAGCCTTGATTCGCTTTTATAGTCATTCCGTGGAGATGATAATATGACAGATGGGGGCAGAAGAGCAATGCCCGCAGGAGATATGCGGTACCGCAGCATGAACATGGGCAGGCGTCCGCCCGATATGGGAAACCGAATGTACGGCGGAAATGACAGGCGTATGCAGGATAATTCCCGCAGCGCTCCCGAGCGGAATAACCTTTATGAACGCAGTGACAGGGGAATGAACGCAAGGGAAAGTCCCCGTGAGCAGCAGCCCCGTGAGCAGAACATTCAGAGGCCTGCGGGAAATAATGGCTTTGACCTTGGAAGAATGCTTGGGGGCATAAAGCTTGATGAGGAAAAGATCATCATAATCCTGCTGATAGTTATTCTTGCCAGAAACGGAGCCGACCTGCCGCTGCTGGCTGCGCTGGGATACCTGCTTTTATAGCTTATGCGGCAAAAAAAGTGCCTACGGAGAACCGCAGGCACTGAGCTTTTTTTAGAAAACACCGCCTTGCCGCCATGTGGCGAATAAAACCCGCACAAAGGCAGGTGGGCAACAGCCCTTTGATTTCACGCTCCCTGCGTCCGTAGTTCCGCACATCTAATGCGGCGGGAGGTCTGCAATCCGTCAAAGGAGACTGAATCCCTAAATAAAAGTGTTGGATTATAAAACCACACTTTATCGGTCAAGGCAGAAGTTTTTCTTTAAGTGTAGTATATCACAGAACGGAGCAAAAATCAATATAAATATCTGTCAATTTTGACGGATAAATTTTGTAAATTTGCATAAGTTCCGTGGTGATGCCAAAAGTACGGAAAATTATTCCTCTCCGTCGTCGAACATCTCGGAAAGTCTGTCCATGAAGATCTTGCCGATTCTCTCGTACTCGTCATCATCGTCGATGGAGGCAAGAGTTTCTTCGTCGCCGTCGTCCTCGCTCTTGAGGATAACCAGCTCAGTATCGGCTTCGACCATTTCCTCGGGGTTCTCATAATAAGGAACAAGTGCGTAATAAACATTGCCGTCCTTATCTTCATAGGTATCCATAAGTTCAAAGGTCTGCTCAACGCCCTCTTCATCGGTGAGAGTGAAAAGATCAGCGCCCATATCGTAATCAGCCATTCTCGTTACCTCCTGTATTTTAATATAATAGTATGCCGCTTTTCACAGATTATTCCGATGAGAAGCGACCCAACATTTTTATTTTACTACATTTTATATAAAAAGTCAATATTGAAAGTGAATAAAAATAATGCACAAAAGATATGCAGTATTTTATGCTCAAAACTATTGACTTTTACTAATGGGTGTGGTATATTAGTATCAAGGAAAGGGAAATGACCAAGATAAGGAAACAGAGAACCAAGAGGTTCGGAAGATTCCGATGGGTTTCCTCTTCACAGAACAGCAGACTTTCGGAGTGAAAGCGATCTGCAATTAGTTTGGAAAGGAAGGCGAGTCCGATGGCAGACGTTAGTGAGCAGCAGTTTAATAGCGGGATGTTCCGCAGCGGCTCGTTTTTTGCAGAATTGCTTTAATGATCGTCAGCGAAGTTTAAAGGAAGTTCAGTTTGATAACTGACCACTTCGGATTCACAGAACGATTAGTTCAGTAAAAAAGCAGATTTAACAAGAGCCGCAGCACGAATGTGTGGGCGGTATTTTTATACCTTCTTCCAAAGAACATCTCGTCAGAAAATGATGAAAGGGATAAGTCCGATGGAGAGGGTCATATTTATATCCGGATGAAATGACATTAAAGCAGGGCAGTTAAGATGATATACAGTCCGCTGTGTCGGGACGCTATTCCCCCGATCGGCTGTGACAATAAGTCCGAAAGGATGATTCCTATGAAAATGAGGTTCATACTTGAATTTTAAGCGAAAGGGAGTGAGTCCGACAGGCTGTTGAGTTTACCGCATTATCGCTGAAAAGCGGCGGCAGGACAGGATATCGGAAAGGATCTGGTAAATATGTTCGGAAGGAAATTTCACGATTTGAATATTTGAATCATAAAGCAAGGAGTGAGTCCGAAATACCGATAACATTACCGCATAAATGCTGAAAAGCAGCGGCAGGATATCCCGATGAAAGGGTTTGATATTATGACGAGAGGTTATCACATTCTCTGTATTCACTAAATGTGCCGCATCGGTGCTGAAAGGCGGCGGCAGGCTTATCTTACCGAAAGGGTGATTAAGCTATGATCACAAGAGGATTTTATGATCTGAATATTTGAACGATAACGCAAGGGAGTGAGTCCGACACAGAAGTAACTTTACCGCATGAATGCTGAAAGGCAGCGGCAGGATATACCCAAGGAAAGGGTCTGATGATGTTATGAAAAAGAGGTTCCATATTCTCTGTATTTGTTAAATTCGCCGCAACAGTGCAGAAATGCAGCGGCAGGCTGAAATCTTACCGAAAGGGTGATTAAGCTATGATTACAAGAGGTTTTTACGATCTGACTATTTAGTCTCCGCCGACAGCTGAAAAGCACGGCACACTTTAAATCACGAAATTTACATCCCGAAAGGATGATCTCATATGATGATAGGACAGGCTTTTATGCTTGAATTTTAAAGAAACAGGAGTGAGTCCCATGGCATAACATTCAATGCCTCAAGTTCTATCACCGGTCTTACCGGAATCTTAAAAACGGAGTTGTTTCCAATGGCACGCTGAGTTTGCCTGTAAAATATATGACAGGAGATAAGTCCGATGGAAAGCTGATTTTTCCAACCAATACAACAAATTTGTACAGTTTGGAGTTGTTTCCCATGGCACAGTGAATGCCTGAATGATGAAAATTTACTGACAGGAGATAAGTCCCATGGAAAGTTGAATCTTTCTCAGACAAAATTTTAAGAAAACGGAGTTGTTTCCAATGGCATAAGATGTGCCTTGAATGCGAAAATCACTTTGATAATTTCCGCATGATGAATGCTTAATATAGATTAGGTTCTATGAATTGCAGTTATATAAAGGTGTGATCGAAGCAATGATTTTACTTCACAGCCGAATGAGTGGAATGCTTTAAAACGCAAGGAGTGAGTCCGCCTAACTATTTAAACATCTTAATATGAAATATGAAGAAGCTCGTCATGTCAGGCGGGCTTCTTTTTTTTAATAAATTTGTAACCTTTTTAAAGGCAGCGGGGTAAAATATGCGTGAATTTGTTCGGTATGCCCAAAAATGCTTCCTTAATTTGTGTGATTTACAGCTTGTCTCTCATTGACTTTATTAAGAAAAATATGATATAATATTATATATTATGGGGTAAATATGCGGACTTTTTGTGCCCATTTGCCCCTTGCGATCTTGCGTGATTGGTGCAGAAAGTCTATGCGGCTTTCTGTGTTTGACATCTGATAAATCCACTGCCTGCGGCGTTTTGCCGTTTGCAGAATTTTCTACAGGAGGTTTATAATGGAACAACAGACTTATGATTTCGGAAGCTACGCCTCTTTCCGTGACACCGTAAATGAACTGATCGACTCGTTGGAGCAGCTCAGGGAATATGCTTCCTCTCTCCAACTCGATAATACGGCAAAGTCTATCGGCGACGTTATTGCCAAGAATGCGGGCGAGCATTTCGAGGTCGCTATCGTAGGTGAGTTCAAGCGTGGAAAAAGTACGCTAATCAACGCTATTCTCGGTCAGGAGGTACTTCCTGCCGATGTCCTTCCCGCAACTGCCACTCTCAACAGAGTTACATACAGCAAGGACCCTTATGTTGTGGTGGAATACAAGGACGGCTCTTCCGAAAAGGTAGATATCAACCATCTGGCTGACTATGTTACAAAGCTTTCCTTTGAATCCGAAAAGAAGGCTGAGACTGTCAAGGAAGCCACTGTTTATTACGACACCGATTTCTGCAAGAACCACGTTGATATTATAGACACTCCGGGTCTTAACGATGATGAGCAGATGACCAATGTTACCATGTCTATCCTGCCAGAGATCGACGCTGCGGTTTTCGTTATCAGCGCAAACTCTCCTTTCTCCCAGTTTGAAAAGGAGTTCCTTGAAAACAAGATGCTCACAAGCGATCTGGGAAGGATCATCTTTGCGGTCAACTGCTTCGGGACCTTCTCCAAGGAGGACGAGGACAGAATAGTTGAGACTGTCGAGAAGCGTATCTGCAGCTATGTAATGGATAAGGCAAAGAAGGTCATGGGCGAAAATTCCAAGGAATTTGCCGTTTACAAGCGCAAGATAGGAAAGCCCAAGGTAATCGGCGTTTACGCAAAGAAGGCTCTCATGGCAAAGGAAGCTCACGATGATGCTATGCTGGCAGAAAGTAACTTCCCCAAGTTTGAAAGCGTTCTTGAGACCATGCTCACCAAGGAGAGAGGTTCAATTACTCTCCAGATACTTGCAAACAAGATAATCAGCTCAGGCTCTGAGATCATCAATTCTATAGTTATCCACGAAAACGCTCTTGTTATGGAGACCGACGAATTCATGGAGAAGTATCAGCTTGCCATTGAAGAGATCGAGGAGATACGTACCAAGAAGCGTGAGGAATTTGTTCGCATCAACAACGCTGCCAACAAGGTATTCGAGCAGCTGCAGCCTATCCTTGACGAATACTGGGTCAAGATAGAGGAGACTGCTATGCAGGTCATCGACGACTATCAGATGTGCGGTGACGACCTCAAGCGTGAAAAGCTCAAGCTTGTTTATGAAAAGCTTACACAGAAGATAAAGGAAAATATCGAGAACAAGGCACAGCTCATCTGCGAGCAGATCCAGAACGATATCAATGTTGGTCTGTCGGAGGAAGCTGTACGTCTCCAGTCTTTCCAGGACGAATTCTTCGAGTCCTTGAACCGTATCCAGGAAATGTTCTCCGTTCAGGCTAAGCACAACAGGAACGGCGGCGCTGTTGACAGCATCATCGGTTCCGTTATAGGCACAGGCGGCATCGGCGGTCTGTTCATCGGATTCAGAGAGGCAGGCATCAAGGGCGCTCTGCTGGGCGGACTTACAGGTCTTACCACATGGCTCGCTACCTCTTTCCTGCTGGTAACTACCGTTGTGGGCGGCGCATTCCTTACCCCTGCAGGTCTGTGCATACTTGCGTTTGCGGGCTTTGCAGGCACATTTACGGGCAAGTTTGCCGTTGATAAGCTGCTGGTTCAGGAACGTATCGATAAGTTCAAGGTAAATGTTAAGGCAAATGTAAAGAAGCAGTTCCATGAAATGCGTATCAATTCCGACTTCACAGAATCTGTGCGTCAGCAGGTATATAACTCTTTTGCGGGACTTAAAAATCAGATCGAGCAGGAGACTGAGATAATCCTGAAGGATACCCAGAAGACCCTCGACAACCTCAATGAAGTCAAGCAGCAGAAGAAAACTATGTCCGACAATGAAAAGATCAGGCTCCAGAGTATCGCCGAAAATGTTGGCGGTATGCTTGCGGAAACCTATAACCTCCACAAGAGTCTTACCGAGATACTGTCGGACGATTATGAGTAATTCGGAGGTTTACTGATGGCGGATTCATACAATCCTCTTATGGATATAAACACATCGTTCTGCGATTATCTGGTCGCAAGAACACGTTCCTATCAGGAACACGTTGTCGGCGGAACTCTTGATTATGCCTTTGATGCGGATTTTGCCATGAGGCAGAAGATAGGCGGCTTTTCGGGCTGGTCACGCCTTTACAAGGCTATCATCAGCAGCGATATCCCCAACCGCTTCAAGAGATATTTCCAGAGCAGCGACAGCGCAGGCTCCATGCAGCATGCCAAGGCGTATGAGGCTGCAAAAAAATGCAGCGAGAGGCTTCAGATAAGCCTGCCCGTTGTGCTTGTCCGCAAGGCGGGCGACGTTCCCGAGATAATGTCCATGGCAGGTGACGGCATAGAGCCGTGCATCGTCATGACAAGCGATATTGCCGACAACTGCTCCTATGATGAGCTTTGCTATCTTATCGGCTGCGAGTGCGGAAGGCTCCAGAACAGGCACTCCGCATTCAACTACGCTTTCACATATCCCGGCATCAGCAGGGGAGATGTTTCCGAAAACCCTGCCGATAATGTGAAGAGCAATGTTAGAGAGCTGAACTACAGCCTTAACAAATGGCTGATTCTGGGCGATATCACCGCCGACCGTGCGGGCATAATCTGCCTTGATGACCCAAGCAAGTTCCCGCAGGTATATGCTTCCGTAAGGCGCAGGGGCATTCCCGATTCCTTCGGAGCTGTAAACACGGGCATTGATATTGACGGCATTCTTAAAAGATATGAGACATTCCACGTAACACCTGTCCGCAGCCTTAAAATGGGCAGCGAATGCTCTCACGACGAGCGCAGGATAATTGCGGGAATGGAATTTATCGGATGCGAGATACTGTACATCTGGCGGCCTGACCTTTCTGCGCCTATGACACACGTCGGAAACAAGCAGTCCCTTGAAATTCGCTGCGACATCATAGCCGACGCAGGCAGCAGCCATTCTGCGTAAAGGAGGACGACGGATAACGATGGAAAAAAATTACGACAATGCCGCTGCGGATATTGCGTATGTTCGCAGTGAGCTTTCAAGGCTGGTGAAGGACCCCGAGCTTTCCGCCATTCTCGGTGACGAGGCTGTGGAAAGAATGTCCAAGTGGGACTCTGTCATCGGTCAGAAGATGGATCAGCCGTTTTCGCTGATGGTCATCGGCGACTTCAAGCGTGGAAAGAGCACCATTATCAATGCCATACTGGGCCGCTCCATTGCTCCTGTAAACGTTGCTCCCGAGACCTTTACCATCAACTGCATTTCATACGGTGAGCGCCCTTCGGTGGAGGCTGTGCTCAAAAACGGCAAGCGTGTTACCCTTACCCAGGACGACCTGAGCCGTGACAGGCTTTCGGGTCTGCTGGATTTCTTCCCCGGCGAGCTGGATTATCTTGATGTGCGCAGCGATGCACCTATCCTCAAGGAGATACAGATAGTCGATACCCCGGGTCTCAGCGACCTTGACGATCTTGACAATCAGGTAAAGGACTTCCTTATCAAGGCGGACGCTGTTATTTACGTGGCTTCCGCACTGTCTCCCTTTTCCGAGTCGGAGCAGTATTTCATTGCAAGCCACATCGTTCCCCAGAATTTCAGCAAGGTATTCGTGCTGGTAAATATGATAGACGCCATGAACTCCATGGAGGATATCGAGAAGATAATCGACCGAATCAGCGAAAAGTGCTCCCAGATAATCCCTTACGCCGAGGTTTACGGCATAAGCGGCATCGACGAGTACCGCAGAAAGATTGGTCTTATCCGCCCCGACATCAAGGGCTTTCAGGATTATTATGAAAATCAGTTCCTTAAATTTGAGCTGGCTCTTTCCCGTGAGATAATTGTTCAGAAGGACACTATCCGCACCCAGCGTGTATTCTCCATGCTTAGGCTCATGCTTTCCGACACCCTTAACCGTCTCAACATGATAAGCGACATGGTGAAGATGGACAGGCAGAAGCTTGATGAGCTTTCCGTTGACTTTGAGCACGAGTGCACCACACTTGCCGCTGCTCTGGAAAGCCAGAAGCCCAAGATAATCCTTTCCATCACCGAGATGATGCAGGAAGCGGAGCACTGGATGTACGAGTTCTTCACAAAGCTCAGAGAGGATATTCTTGCCTGCCGTACCACTGCCAACGACGAGGACGTGGAGAGACATTTCTACTCCTACCTTATGGATAAGGTGGGCGAGGCTTACAGAAAGTGTCTGGAGATCCATCAGTCACGCCTTAACGACATCATTGACGATATGGCGGCTGAGCTTTCGAGAAAGCTTGGCATAGCAAACCTTGCAGGCGCAAGAATATCGTGCAGCGAGACAGTAAACGTAAACACTTTCGTTGCGGACAAGGTAAAGGCTGCGGCTTCTCAGGGTGCTGACCGTGAGATGGGCTTCCCCTCCACCACAATGCCCTTTTTCAGGAATATCCTTAAAAAGAAGCGCCAGTCCGAGATCATTGATTCCGCTCTGGAAAATTACGATGATATCAGAAACAACACCATCAAGGATTTGAAGGACTGCTACAGCAATCTTGAAAAGTTTGCCATGTCCCAGCTGGACGACATTTACCGCACTCAGGTAGATGTGGGCAGGGAGACTGTTAATCAGGCTATGGAAATGGCACGCACCAGCAGCGATGCCGAAAAGATAGTCAAGAACCTTGAAAAGGCTTCCGAAATAGTTATCGGAGCGGTAAGCGTTCTGAAAAAATACGACTAAAAATAGAGCGGTCTGATGAGGCGATTTCATCAGACCGCTTTGTTTAATGCTGCATAAAAAATGCAGACCTTTTGAAAAGATCTGCACTTAATGGCGTCCCCGACGGGATTCGAACCCATGGCCTTTCGCTTAGGAGGCGAACGCTCTATCCTGCTGAGCTACGGAGACAAATTCACCTTATATCAGGTGACTTGTCCATTATATCATATAAAATAAAAAAAATCAAGAGGAATTTATATAACTTTGACTTGAAAAATATAATTGTGTATGGTATAATTATATAAATTACGCGGAAGTTTCTTCTTCCGTACATAAATACTGATAACATCTGGCGGCTTTAGGGCTGCTTCTTGAAGATTAGTAAAAAGGAGATTTTAATTATGGAGATCAAAATCACAAAAACAACATCGCCTAAGGCAAAGCCTGCTGATGAATCCAAGCTGGGATTCGGTAAAATTTTCACTGACCATATGTTCCTTATGAACTATGATGAGGGTCAGGGCTGGCATGATGCAAGAATAGTTCCTTACGGCCCTATTCCTCTTGAGCCTTCCGCAATGTGCCTCCACTACGGTCAGGCTGATTTTGAGGGCATGAAGGCTTACAGAACCGAAAGCGGCAGGATACAGCTGTTCCGTCCCGAGCAGAACATGGCAAGAATGAACGTTTCCAACGACCGTCTCTGCATTCCTCAGATCGATGAGGCATTCGGCGTTGAAGCTATCAAGAAGCTCGTGGAGATCGACCAGGACTGGGTTCCCCATAATTACGGCACTTCTCTTTACATTCGTCCTTTTATTTTCGCAGTTGACCCCATGCTTGGCGTTCACCCTGCAAAGCATCTGCTTTTCTGCATCATCTGCTCTCCTGTAGGCGCATACTACGAGGCAGGTCTTGCTCCCGTAAAGATCTACGTTGAGCAGAACTATGTACGTGCTGTAACAGGCGGTACAGGCTTCACAAAGGCTGCTGCAAACTATGCTATCTCCCTGAAGGCTCAGGAAGAGGCTGACAAGGTAGGCTACGAGCAGGTTCTCTGGCTTGACGGTGTTCACCGCAAGTACATAGAGGAAGTAGGCGCTATGAACGTATTCTTCGTAATTGACGGCGAAGTTCTTACTCCCAGCCTTGAAAGAAAGTCTATCCTCGGCGGTATCACCAGAAAGTCCTGCCTGGAAATACTCAGAAGCAAGGGCTACAGAGTTTCCGAGAGAAACATTGAGATCGACGAGCTTACCAAGGCTTATGACGAGGGCAAGTTCGACGAGGCATTCGGTACAGGTACAGCCGCAGTTATCTCTCCCATCGGCGAGCTGAAGTACGGCGACAAGATCATGACCCTTAACAACGGTGAGATCGGTCCTGTTTCTCATATGCTTTACGAGACCCTTACAGGCATTCAGTGGGGCAAGACCGAAGACACCTTCGGCTGGACTGTTCCCGTTGTTGAATAATAGCGCATAACATACGTTAAAACAATAAAGCCCGCATTTTCCGCTGTATTGCGGTTACTGCGGGCTTTTTCATAAGAGGTCATATAAATGCAGACTGTAGATGAAGCTCTTGACAAGCTGCAAAAGTCGGCTTTCAGGCGAAAATTTCATCTGTCCCAAAAGGACAGGGAATATGTGCGGGAAAAGGGCATGGACGTTATCCACAGCCATGGAGAAGATTTTATCGCCAAGCGCCTTGCTCCTGCTGCGATACCCAATGACGGCAAGCAGACTCCCATGCGTGGGCACCCCATATTCATCGCCCAGCACGCCTGTGCCTGCTGCTGTAGGGGCTGCCTTGAAAAATGGTACCGTGTTCCCAAGGGACGTGAGCTTTCTGCCGATGAACAGCGCAGGATAGTAAATCTCCTGATGAGGTGGATTGAGAGGGAGATGTCATCAGAAAAATTCCCTTGACAAGCGTATTTGAGTAGGGTATAATCATTATAAAAGAGGTGATCGGAATGACAACAGATGAAATGCTTATGCAGATATTAGGCAAGCTGGACGAGGTTCAGACTGATGTTGCAGGACTTAAAAGTGACATGGCAGTTATGAAAGACGATGTATCTGGCTTGAAAAGCGATATGGCAGTCATGAAGCAGGAAGTATCGGGCTTGAAAAATGACATGGCTGCTATGAAAACTGAGATGTCAGGCATAAAGAGCGAGATAACTGTAATGAAGGGTGATATTGCGGGGCTTAAGAATGATGTCTCCGACCTGAAGGGCGATGTCAGGGGTATAAAGCTTGATATCGAAAATGACCTTGTTCCCTCTAACAAGGTGGCTCTTGAAATGCTCCTTGACCACTCAAAGCGCTTTATAAAATTGGACGACAAGGTAAGAAATATCAGCGACAGTCTGGCAATCAATGAGGTGCTGGACGAGCTGAAAAGTCTGCACAGAATCTGAATATCTTATGCCGCTCTGACAGGGCGGCTTTATATTTATGATTGATAGATAAAAATAAAATGCGTTTCAACTCAGAAATTTGAAACGCATTTTTTATTAGTATAAAGTTGTGCTTTGAAAAAGAGCTGAAGCTTATGAAACTGTTACTTTGACTTGAATTGAAATACTGTCATTATATGTTGAGGTTATGGTTATATAGCAGGTTCCTGCTTTGTGGGCGGTCATTTTTCCGTTTTTATCTATGGAAACAATACTTGTATTGGAGGAACTATATTTGACATCTTTATAAGTAGTGTTGATGGGTTTGAAGCTGAATACTACATAAGCGGTTGTATTCAGGTTCATTGGTATTTCATCTTCAATTACAGTTATCTTAGTAGGATATACTTCTTTTTTAGCTGAGTTGGTTTCTGTATTTGTTTTATCAGGCTTTTTTATTACCTTGCCATTGCCTTTGCTGTCAAATTTTACACGTTTTCCGTTAATAGTGATTGTTTGACTGACAGCTCGCTTGCCGTTGGTACAGTAATAATATGAGTGTCCGCTTTTGTCCTTCTGCCAGCCTGAAAGCATTACGCCGTCCTTGTCAAAGCAGTAATAACTGCCGTTTATCTTTTTCACACCGGTGACAGCAGTGCCATCCTTTTTTAAATAATACTTATTTGATTTTACTTTCAGCCAGCCAGTTTTCATAATGCCATCGCTTCCAAAATAGTATTTGGAGCCTGATTTTGTTTTCAGCCAGCCTGTTTTCATGATCCCTTTGCTATTGAAATAGTATGTATCTCCGTCTATTTCTGCCATGCCTGTGACAGCCTGTCCGTTATCTATGAACATTTTTCCGCCTTTTGTATCTTTCCATTCACCCGCAAAGCAGGTACTTGCCATAGAGAATGTGATTACAGTTGCTGCACAAAACGCTGTAATTTTTTTGATACTTCTGTTTTTCAAAATAATCAGATCCTTTCTTTAATTCAGTGTACGAACAGTAATTTTTTTAGTATTATACATCAAAAAAATAAATTTGTCAACATATTATATCAGTAATCAGGATTGGTTTACACCTTTGATTTTAGTTGAAAAATAATTTTTACAATTCATAAAAATCCCCTTGAAAATAAGCCTTTGATGTAGTATAATTTAAAATGTATATGTGCGCATACAGATATATAATAAAATTAAAAGGATGAGTTATAAATGCCCATAAGAGTTGGAATGGTTTCTCTCGGATGTTCAAAAAATCAGGTTGACGCCGAAAGAATGTTATACAAGATAAATGAAAAGGGCTATGAGCTGGTTGGCGACGCTGCTCTGGCTGATGTGGCTATCATAAATACCTGCGGATTTATCGAGTCTGCAAAGCAGGAAGCTATTGAGACCATACTTGAATTTGCAGAGCTTAAAAAAGAGGGACGCATCAAGAAGATAATCATTACAGGATGTCTTGCAGAGCGCTACAAGGACGAAGTTGCTTCCGAGATACCCGAGGCTGACGCTGTTGTTGGTATCGGCTGCAATGACAAGATATGCGACGTTATCGAAAAGGTACTGGAGGGCGACCACTTCACTGCCTTTGACAGCAAGCTTAATCTGGGCCTTACAGGCGGACGTATCCAGACAACTTTGTCTTTCTACTCGTATCTTAAAATTGCCGACGGCTGCAGCAACTGCTGTTCTTTCTGCGCTATTCCCTCTATCAGAGGCAGAAACCGCAGCGTTCCCATGGAGCAGCTTTTGGCGGAGGCTACCGAGCTTGCGGTCAACGGCGTAAGAGAGCTTATTCTCATTGCTCAGGACTCCACACGCTACGGCGAGGATATTTACGGCAAGCCCTCACTTCCCGAGCTGCTTGAAAAGCTCTGCACCATTCCTCAGCTCAAGTGGATAAGAGTGCTGTACTGCTATCCCGAGCGCATTTCCGACGAGCTGCTGGACGTTATGGCACGAGAGGACAAGATCGTAAAGTACATAGATATGCCCATTCAGCACTGCGATGCAGATATCCTGAAAAAGATGAACCGCCCCGGCGATGAGGAGACTCTCAGGGCGCTTATTAAGAAGATACGTGAAAAGGTTCCCGGAATTATCCTGAGAACTACCCTTATCACAGGCTTCCCCACAGAGACTGTCGAGCAGTTTGACCGCCTGGCTGATTTTGTCCGTGATATGGAATTTGATCGCCTGGGCTGCTTCCCATACTCCGCTGAGGAGGGTACTAAGGCTGCCAAGATGGACGGTCAGCTTGATGAAGAGACCAAGCAGCACCGTGCGGATATTATCATGGAGCAGCAGATGATGATAATGGGTGCGAAAAATCAGCTTCTTCGTGACACTGTTATCGAAACGCTGGTTGAGGGCTATGACCGTTACGGCGAGTGCTATTTCGGCAGAAGCGCTGCCGATGCTCCCGAGATCGACGGCAAGATATTCTTCAACTCCAAGAAGAGAAAGCTTGTTCCCGGAATGTTCGTTCACGTACATATCAATGAAGTTATGGACTACGACCTGATAGGAGATGTTGTTGATGAATCTGCCCAATAAGCTTACGGTAATGAGAGTTATCCTCGTTCCCTTTTTCATTTTCTTCCTGCTTTGCGACGTGCCTTTCGGCAGTCAGGCAAGCAGCATACTGGCGCTTGTTGTGTTCATAGCCGCATCTGTAACCGATGCGCTGGACGGACACATTGCCCGCAGCAGAAATCTTGTGACCAACTTCGGCAAGTTCCTTGACCCTCTGGCTGACAAGGTGCTGGTCATATCCGCACTGGTTTGCTTTATTCAGATGGGGCTTGTGGGAGCGGTTCCCGTAATCATCATCATCGCAAGAGAGTTTATGGTATCGGGTCTCAGGCTTGTTACCGCAAACGAGGGCGTTGTTGTTGCCGCAGGTATCTGGGGTAAGCTCAAAACAGCATTTACAATGGTATCAATAGTTATTATACTGTTCTTTGCGGTGCTTTTCGGCAAGGACAGCACAGGCTATGCGGCATGGGTAAACATTACAGAGCAGGTGCTTATCTGGATATCCACTATTCTCACCGTGATATCCGGTGCGATCTATCTTAACGGCTACAAGGAATACATAAACACTGACAAATAATCAGTTACAAGGGGTTAATATGAAAAAGCGCAGAGAGAAAGCAACAGAGGATTATGAAAAGGACAGTGCGGTATCAAGCGTGATAGCAGGAGTTATCATGATAATAATTGCGCTGTGGATACTGGCTACAAATGTTACATGGGTCTCGTTTGCGATATCACTGCTTCTTATCGCTGTTGGCGGGTTCCTCATTTTCATTAAAAGAGCCGAAAGAAAGCGTGAAGCGGCGCTTAAAGATGAAAACAGCCCCCAGAGTGTTTCACATCGCAAAGAGCTTGACAGGAAGATACAGAAAGCTGCACAGAAGGCGCATTATCACAAGGGTTTAAAGGGCGAATTATATTACCGCACAGTTAAAATTGCTGTTGGACTGTTTATTTTTGCTCTTTTCCTGCTACTTTTCGTAATAGCCGAAAGCTCGCTGCCGTACATTATCATAGCAGGAGCTATGGCTATAGGTGCGGTCATCTTCCTGATACACGCCGCTTCGGGAAAGGACTACAAGCAGGCACTGGCGGCTTTTAAGGCTGCGGACGGCGGCTCTGCTGAGGACGCTGAAAGGGAGTTTGCCGAAGGTGCGCTTTTCAGATGCGGCGGTGATGCCGTGTGCGTGGGCAGAGACTGTATTTTCGGCTGCATGGGATTGAAAACCGAGGTCATACCCATGAAAATTGTGGTTTGGATGTTTATGAACCGCAAGCTTCAATACAACTATTATAACGGTATTTACACGGGCAAGACAGAGAAATACTTCATAAATTTCTGCACATCGGGCGGCAGAGTGTTTTCATACAGCTGTTCCGAGGAGGGCGGTATCCTTATCATTGATGAGGTCCACCATAACGACACCAGAGTGCTTGCAGGCTGGAGCGATGAGCTGTGGAAATTATATGCCAAGGATCCTGCCGGATTTCTTGAAGCCGCTGTGGGAGCGGTAATGCCATCGCCCTATGAGCTTGCAGGCAAAAACGATACAAGGAAGTGAGAAATACGCCTGATTATAAAGTTATCCGCAGCAAGCGGCAGACCCTTTCAATAACCGTTGACAGGGAGGGCAATGTTATTGTCCGTGCCCCTCTTAGTCTCCCTGATGACAGGATAGAGAAGTTTGTAAGCGAAAAATCCGACTGGATAGAAAAATACTCCCGCACAGCCCGTGCAAGAGTGGGTGAGCGCAGCGCAAGGCTCTCAAAGCCGCCCATGGAGCTGCCGCTTTTCGGCGGTATGTGCCCTGTGGATAATGTACAGCCCTACGGCTACACAGGCGGAAAATTCCATCTTCCCGAGGGTGTGGCTCTTGAAGAGCTGCTGCCATATCTGCGCAGGCTCTACAGCACCATTGCCAAGGGCACGCTTATTGCACGCACACGTCTCACTGCCGACCGAATGGGCATTGAGATAGCCGATGTAAAGGTGAATTCCGCTAAAACAAGATGGGGCAGCTGTTCAGCTCAGAAGGTGATAAACCTTTCATGGAAGCTGATAGCTGCCGACATCAGTCTTATAGATTATGTTATAGTTCACGAGCTTTGCCACACCCGTCAGATGAACCACTCCGAGGCGTTCTGGGAGAACGTGAGAATGGTCATTCCCGACTACAAGGAGCGGCGTGAGGCTCTCAAGGACGTTCAGAAGGTGCTTTCCGAGTTCGGTCTGGATTGATGCAAAGGCTCACTATGGAGACAATGAACTCGCTTGCCGCAAAGGAGAGCCACAGTCCGTCAACTCCCCACAGTGCCGACATTGCCAGAGCGGCGGGGATTATCACTGCAAAGCCTCTCAATATGGATATAAGGTTTGCGGGAGCGGATATTCCCACAGCTGAAAGATACGCTGCTTTTATAACGTTGAAGCCTGCAAAAAAGCAGCCGATAAAATAAAGTCTCAGACCCTGTATTGCAATTTCCTGCAATGCGGGGTCTTTTTCGCTGTTGAAAATGCTTGCAATGTGGTCAGCAAAAAAGAAAATGCAGATATATACTATAACCGACACCACAGCGCCCGAGATAAGCGCCAGCCTGAGATAGCTGTGTGAAGCTGCGCTGTCGCCCTCGCCCGATGATTTGCTTGCCAGCGGCTGCATTCCCTGAGCAATGCCGTTGTATATGGACACTACCACGATAAATATATTTGCTGCGATGCCATAGGCTGCCACGCCCACATTTCCAGCCAGCGACATTATTATCATATTGAACACAATAATAACTATGCCCGAGGACAGCTCCGTAACAAGAGCTGGAACGCCTGTTGCGGCTATTCGGGAGATGAGCTTCATATCGGGGGCAGTTTTTGTAAGGTGGAATGTGTTGCGCTTTTTTAGGTAAAAGCCTGACATTACCCCAAGGCTGATAATGGGTGCAAAGCAGGTTGCCAGGACTGCGCCGAACATTCCCATTTTAAACGGAAAGATAAAGATGTAATCCAGCACGATGTTTGAAAAGCTTCCTGCAAGCATTCCTGCCATTGAGCGATGAGGGGCATTGTCGTTTCTGAGAAAGCATATGGAAATGTTATTGAGCAGGAAAAATGGGGAGAATATGAGCAGCGTTCTGAGATAGACACGGCACATTTCATAGGTATCGCCCTCTGCGCCCAGCAGTCTTGATATACTGCCCGAGAAAAATATGCCGCATATCTCAAAAATCACCGCAAGCACTGCGGCGATATAAAGCGCATTGGTAAATATCTTATCCGCCTTGCTGTCGTTTCGGCTGCGCATTATGGAGTAGCGTGTGGCAGCTCCCATGCCTGTCATCATTCCCGTTCCGACTATGGTGCTGTAAACGGGTATGGCAAGGTTAAGGGCGGCAAGTCCGTTTGTGCCAAGTCCCTGCGCCACGAAAAATGTGTCCGCAAGGATATAGCAGGAAAGCCCTATCATTCCTATAACGCTGAGAGAGGCGTATTTTGCAAATGGTCTTGTCTGATTATTCATCGTGTTTCTTCATACTCCTTTTTTATTATATAAAAAAGCGCCGTAACCTGTGTCTTCAATGGCCTTATGACACAGGCTGCGGCGCATGACCTACCCGGCGGCAGGAATCAAGTCCATATTTATTCGCTGTAGTTGTAGCCTATCTGGATAGCCTTCAGGTTATTTTCGATAAGCTGAGCCTTTTTCGGGGGAACTATCTTTCTTATAGCAGCCTCAATATCGTCCATGGAGATAACTCCCGACTCCTTGATGAGCTTGCCGATAAGAATGATGTTTGCTCCGCCTTTAAGCTCGTTTTCGTCTGCAAGTCTTGTAGCGGGAACTCTGAATTCGTGGATATCGCTGCGGACATTTGCCGAGTCAACCAGAGTGCTGTCAACAAATGCGTATCCGCCTGCCTTTACCGCACCGATGAACTTGGTGTAGGAAGGCTCGTTCATTGCGATAAGAAGATCGGGTTCGTTTACAACGGGAGAGCCGATAGGCTCGTCGGAGAGACATACGGAGCAGTTGCAGGTTCCGCCTCTCATTTCGGGGCCGTAGCAGGGAAGCCATGAAACCTCTCTGTCGGCGAGCATTCCGCAGTATGCAAGGACTTTTCCCGCAAACAGGATACCCTGTCCGCCAAAGCCCGCAAGCTGAATTTCACTGGTCATATTATCTGCTCCTTTCTCACTTGTTTTCAGCGGTGATATCCTTGTAAACACCGAGAGGATAGTAGGGTATCATTTCCGTTCTTACTCTTTCCATTGCCTCCAAAGGAGTCATGCCCCAGTTGGTGGGACAGGTGGAAAGCACCTCGATGATGGAGAAGCCCTGCTTGTTCTTCTGCACCTCAAAGCCCTTGCGGATCGCCTTTTTGGCTGCATTGATGTGAGCGGGGGAGTCAACGGAAACTCTTTCCGCATAGGCTGTGCCTGTGAGCTGAGAAAGCATTTCGCATACCATTACGGGGTATCCTGCAACCTTGGGGTCTCTGCCGAAAGGAGTGGTCTGTGTTACCTGACCGGGAAGCGTGGTGGGAGCCATCTGACCGCCTGTCATGCCGTAAATGGTGTTGTTGATAAAGATTATGGTGATGTTTTCGCCTCTGGTAGCTGCGTGAACTGTTTCGCAGGTTCCGATAGCGGCAAGGTCGCCGTCACCCTGATATGTGAATACGAACTTGTCGGGTCTTGAACGCTTTACGCCTGTTGCAACTGCGGGAGCACGTCCGTGAGCTGCTTCGATCATATCGCAGGCAAAATAATCGTAGGAAACAACGGAACATCCTACGGGGCAGATTCCGATAGTGTCGCCCTCAATGCCCATTTCATCTATTACCTCGGCAACCAGTCTGTGAACGATACCGTGGGTACAGCCGGGGCAGAAGTGCATACTGATATCCTCAAGAGCGTGAGGCTTCTGATATATAGCCATTATTTCAGTTCCTCCTTAGCGATAAGCTTTATCTGAGCAAGGATCTCGGCGGGAGTGTGGATAACTCCGCCTGTTCTTCCGAAGAAGCGGACGGGTCTGCGGCAGCTTGTGGCAAGTCTTACGTCATCGACCATCTGACCCATCGAAAGCTCAACAACAAGGTAAGCCTTGGCGGTCTCAACGGTGTCGGCATAAGCCTTTTCGGGGAAGGGCCAAAGGGTGATAGGTCTTATCATACCTGCCTTGATGCCCTCTGCTCTTGCGGCATTGACAGCGGAGCGGACGATTCTTGCGGAAGCGCCGTAGCCTGTTACGATAATGTCAGCGTCCTCGGTGAGATAGTTTTCAACCTCGGGAAGCTCCTGCTTTTCGATATCGTACTTCTTGAAACGCTGTCTGTTGGACTCTTCAAGCTCTTCGGGCTTGAGGTAAAGGGAATTGATGATGTTGTGATGCCTCTTGTTGCCGTGGCCTACGCAAGCCCAGTCCTTTGCTGGCTCATTGTCGGTGATGTCGGGGAACTCAACGGGTTCCATCATCTGACCGAGAAGACCATCGGAAAGGATCATTACGGGGGTGCGGAACTTATCGGCCATATCGAAAGCCTTTACGGCATATGTAGCCATTTCCTGAACGGAGCAGGGAGCATATACGGGAATGAAGAAGTCGCCGTGGCCGCCTGCCTTGGTTGCAAGATAATAGTCGGACTGTGCGGGCTGGATACCGCCGAGACCGGGGCCGCCTCTCTGAACGTTTACGATGACGCAGGGAAGGTCGCAGCCTGCGGCATAGGAGATACCCTCTGATTTAAGGGAGATTCCGGGGGAAGATGAAGAGGTCATAGCACGCACGCCTGTTGCGGCTGCGCCATAGACCATATTTATAGCAGCGATCTCGCTCTCTGCCTGTAAGAACACGCCGCCGCACTTGGGCATACGCTTTGACATATAAGCAGCGATCTCAGTCTGAGGGGTGATAGGGTAGCCGAAGTAGCATTTGCAGCCTGCACGGACGGCAGCCTCTGCAAGGGCTTCGTTGCCCTTCATAAGCATTCTTTCATTTGCCAATGTGGTTCAGTCCTTTCCAAAAATTATCTCTCGACTGTTATAGCGCAGTCGGGGCACATGGTATAGCACATTGCGCAGCCTGTACACTTGGTCTGGTCAGTGCATTCTGCGGGGCAGTAGCCCTTGGGTGTTCTTATATCCTTGCGTATCGTGATGATTTTCTTGGGACAGACGGATACGCACAGGGAACAGCCCTTGCATCTGTCAGTATTGACGGTCATTTTCGCCATAGATATTGACTTCCTTTCATATGATTTTGCGGAGACTTTGTCAGTTCCACACGTTTTTGATGTAAATTTCCACAGGGAAAATGTCGGCGGTGCTTTCGGCGCTCACTGTTCTGTTTTCAAGAACGGGAACGGTGTGGCAGAAGATGGGAAGCTCTGCCTGCTTTGATATCATTTCAGCCTGCTTTATTCCAGCAGCGATAACATCACTGTCAGTCTCAAAACCAAGATTTGAGTTGTTGACCATGGCGGTCGCTTTAAGACCGCAGGCAGCTTCTATCTCACGGAGTATCTCCTCAGCTTCTTCGGGAGTGCGGGTAAGGTATCGGCAGAAATTCACCACATAGAGAATTTCCGTTTCCTCCTTATTAGCTTCCAGAAAGCTCCTGAACTTGCCTAAAGGATATGTGCCTGCGTCATCGCCGCCCATATCTATAACAAGCTTTCTGCCTTCTGCGTAAATTGCGGGAATATCAAAATTGAGTATGGGAACGTCAAGGTTCGTTCCCGCATACATTGGTGCGCAGAGCTTTACGCCCTTCCGGGCAAAAAGCTCACCCAGGTCGGCAGTGCGGTAATATGGATTTACAGTATCCATATCCACCACAGTGACCTGCTCGCCCTGTTCTGCGCATTTTATTGCATAGTTTGCGGCAAATGTGGATTTGCCGCTGCCGTAGTGTCCCGTAATAACGGTGATCTTTTTCATCACTCTGACTCCACTGAGATAATGTAGTAATATACGGGCTGACCGCCCTTTACAAAGTTTATGTCAAGGCTGCTGAGCTTGCTCTTCATGATATTTTCAAGCTCGCTTGCCTTATCGTCGGAAACGTCCGAGCCGTAAAGCACGGTAACATATCCTGCGCTGCCCTTAAGGTTCTTCACAAGCTTTCTTGTGAGCTTGTAAGCGGCTCTGGTAACATCACGGTCGATAAATGAGAGCCTGCCGTTTTCAAGGGCAAGGATATCGCCTGACTTTATCTCGTGACCGCTGAAGCTTGAATCACGGGCTGCAAAGGTTATAAGACCCGACTGCACCTTTTCCGCTGCCAGAGACATATTCATTCTGTTGGTATCGAAATCGGAATCGGGGTCAAAGCTCATCATTGCGGACATTCCCTGGGGAACAGATGTGGTCCTGAGGACGCACATTGTCTTTTCGGAGAGCTTCATAGCCTGCTCCGCTGCCATGATGATGTTTTTGTTGTTGGGGAGAATGAACACGATCTCGGCGGGAACGGAATATACCGCACGGAGGATATCGTCCGCAGAGGGGTTCATGGTCTGTCCTCCCTTGACGATGCAGTCCGCACCAAGGTCGGTGAACATGGACTCAACGCCGCTTCCGTTTGCCACGGCAACAAAGCCGAAACGCTTTTCGGGCTTTGCGGGAACGGGCTTTTCATTGAGCTTTTTCTTTGCGGCAGCCTTCTTTTCACGCTGGAGACGCATATTGTCTATCTTCATATTGCAGAGAGCGCCGTAGGTAAGACCTCTCTCTATAGCCTGACCGGGGTGGTCGGTGTGAACGTGTACCTTTATGATGTCCTCATCATCGACTACAACAACGCAGTCGCCGATGGATTCCAGATATTTTCTCAGGTCCGCAGGCTTTTTCTTGAAATCGGTGACGTTTACAATAAACTCGGTACAGTAGCCGAAGGTTATCTCCTGTGTCTCATCGTCCTGAACGGTGAAGGACATCTTGCTGTCGGAGATTATCTTGGGCTGGTTTACAACGGTTCTTGGCTCGCCCTTAAAGGCACGGAACATCTCCTCAAAGATGATAACGAGACCCTTTCCGCCTGCGTCAACAACGCCGGCTTTTTTAAGTATTGGGAGCTGCTCGGGAGTTTTATCCAGAGCATCCCTTGCGGCAGCACACACGTCCGACCACTGTACCAGAGGGTCGTTTGTGATAAAGGAGGATTCCCTTGCCTTTTCTGCGCTGACTCTTGCAACGGTGAGGATAGTGCCCTCTGCGGGCTTCATAACAGCCTTGTAAGCTGCGTCAACGCCTATTTCAAGGGCGTTTGCCATATCATCGCAGTCAGCTTCTTTTTTATCCGCAAGACCCTTTGAGAAGCCTCTGAAAAGCAGAGAGGTGATAACGCCCGAGTTTCCTCTTGCGCCTCTAAGCATTGCGGAAGCGGCAACGGAAGCCACCTCAGAAACAGCAGCCCCATCGTCCAGGTTCTGGAGAGCGTTCATGGCATTTGTAAGTGTAAGAGACATATTTGTTCCTGTGTCTCCGTCGGGAACGGGATATACGTTAAGCTCGTCCACCTGTTTTTTCATATCGGAAAGGGTAAGGGCAGCTGAAATAAGTGCGTCTTTTAGCATTTTGCCGCTTATCAACGAAATCATCCTCCATATTTTAAAGTAATGTCTGTGCAAAATCCAATTAAAATTTATTATATCACAAATATATATAAATTTCCACAGCAAATAATGAATAATAATACACCGCCAAGGAAACATTTACTAATTTTACTTAAAATGGCAGTTAAAAACAGTGCAGTGAGACTATATTGTATCATATGTTCATTTAAAATAATAATTTTGTTTGAGATATACTCTTGAAAAAATACCCCATGGGGGTATATACTATTCCTGTAAGTGTGAGGTAACAAAAACGAAACGCTGAACAGCACACCATTACGAGGTGATAATATGAGTGAAGAAAAATGCTGCTGTCATAAGACAAAGGAGCGCTCAGATGATGAATACAAGAGACTTATAAACCGCCTTAACCGTATCGAGGGGCAGATAAGAGGCATAAAGGGCATGGTGGAGCGCAACGCTTACTGTGTTGATATACTGGTGCAGTCTGCTGCGGTGAGCGCCGCTGTCAACTCATTTAATAAGGAGCTTCTGGCGGAGCATATCCGCACCTGTGTGGCGCAGGATATACGTGACGGCAAGGACGAGGTAATAGACGAGCTTGTCTGTACCCTGCAAAAGCTGATGAAATAAGTCGGTATGGGAAATCTATCTGAAAGAAAGGAAAAGTATGGAACAGTACAATGTTACGGGTATGAGCTGTGCGGCGTGCAGCACCCGTGTGGAAAAGGCTGTATCGGCAGTTGAGGGCGTTACCTCCTGCTCGGTGAGCCTGCTTACAAATTCAATGGGAGTTGAGGGCAGCGCTTCTCCCGAAAAGATAATCGCTGCGGTGGAGGCGGCAGGCTACGGCGCTTCCGTAAAGGGTGCGGAAAAAAGCAGCGCCCCCTCCGATGACGCTCTGGCGGACAAGGCTACCCCCGTGCTGAAAAAGCGCCTTATAGTATCACTGGTTTTTCTTGTGATACTTATGTATTTCTCCATGGGTCATATGATGTGGGGCTGGCCTCTTCCTGCGGTGATAGCGGATAACCACGTTGCCATGGGTCTTATCCAGATGCTGCTCACCATTATTATAATGGTCATCAACCAGAAATTCTTTATAAGCGGCTTCAAGGGACTTATCCACCGTGCGCCCAATATGGATACTCTGGTGGCTCTGGGTTCATTGGCTGCATTTATCTACAGCACATATGCGCTGTTTGCCATGACAGATGCGGTGATGAGAGGCAACCATGAGGCTGTGATGAAGTACATGGACGAGTTCTATTTTGAATCGGCTGCCATGATACTTACACTTATCACTCTCGGAAAAATGCTTGAAGCCCGTTCAAAGGGCAAGACCACCGATGCACTGAAAAGCCTGATGAAGCTTGCTCCCAAGACTGCTACTCTTGAGCGTGACGGCAAGGAAGTTACCGTTCCCGCAGAACAGATAGTCATCGGCGATATTTTCCTTGTGCGCCCCGGCGAGAGCATTCCTGCGGACGGCGTTGTTATTGAGGGAAGAAGTGCTGTGAACGAGTCTGCGCTCACAGGCGAGAGCGTTCCTGCGGATAAGGAAGTTGGCGACAGCGTATCTGCCGCAACAGTAAACCAGTCGGGCTTTATCAAGTGTCGTGCCGTAAAGGTCGGCGAGGACACTGCCCTTTCACAGATAATCAAAATGGTAAGCGATGCCGCTGCCACAAAAGCGCCTATCGCAAAGGCTGCGGATAAGGTCTCGGGAATTTTCGTTCCTGTGGTTATTTCCATTGCAGTAGTAACTACTCTGGTCTGGCTGCTGGCGGGTCAGACAGTAGGCTTTGCACTGGCAAGGGGTATTTCCGTGCTGGTGATCAGCTGCCCCTGTGCGCTGGGTCTGGCAACTCCCGTTGCTATCATGGTGGGCAGTGGAATGGGCGCAAAGAACGGCATACTTTTCAAGACTGCCGCTTCTCTGGAGCAGACAGGAAAGGTAACTGTTTGTGCCCTTGATAAAACAGGTACTATCACCATGGGCGAGCCTAAGGTAACGGATATTATCCCCGCCGAGGGCTATGACGAATCATCTCTCTTAAAGCTTGCCTGCACCCTTGAAAAGAACAGCGAGCACCCTCTGGCAAAGGCGGTCATCGACCTTGGCACAGAGAGAAATATCATTCCCGACAGCACCGAGAACTTCACAGCCCTTGCAGGCAACGGACTTTCCGCAGTATCGGGCGGAAAAAAGCTTTTGGGCGGAAGCGTGAAGTTCATAAGCTCTCAGGCGGATATTTCCGAGGAAATGAAGAAAAAGTCCGAAGCTCTTGCGGAGGAGGGCAAAACTCCCCTTATGTTCACCTGTGACGGCGCCTTTGCAGGCGTTATAGCCGTGGCGGACGTTATCAAGGAGGACAGCCCTCAGGCGGTAAGGGAGCTTAAAAATATGGGCGTCCGTGTGGTAATGCTCACGGGCGACAATGAAAAGACCGCTGCCGCTATCGGCAGACAGGCAGGCGTTGACGAGGTAATCGCAGGCGTGCTTCCCGACGGCAAGGAAAGCGTTATCAGAAAGCTGATGAACGAGGGCAAGGTCGCTATGGTTGGCGACGGAATAAACGACGCTCCCGCTCTTACCCGTGCGGATATCGGCATTGCCATAGGCGCAGGTACGGACGTTGCCATAGATGCGGCAGATGTGGTGCTGATGAAGAGCCGCCTGAGCGATGTTCCCGCTGCGATTCGCCTCAGCCGTGCGGCACTGAGGAACATTCACCAGAACCTGTTCTGGGCGTTCTTCTACAATGCAATAGGCATACCTCTTGCGGCAGGTGTGTGGATACCTTTGTTCCACTGGCAGCTGAACCCCATGTTTGCGGCTGCGGCAATGAGCCTTTCCAGCTTCTGCGTTGTAACAAATGCTCTCAGACTGAACTTTTTCGACATTCACAATGCCGATAAGGATAAAAAAATCAAGCAATCAAAGAAAAAGGAGAAAAATACTATGACTAAGACTATCAAGATCGAAGGCATGATGTGTGGCCATTGTGAGGCTGCTGTTAAGAAGGCACTGGAGGCTATTGACGGCGTTACCGTTAACGAGGTCAGCCACGAAAAGGGCATTGCAGCTGTTTCACTCAGCAAGGACGTTCCCGATGATGTCCTTAAAAAGGCAGTCGAGGATAAGGATTACACTGTAAAGGGCATTGAATAATTCTTTTGCGGGATAATAATACTAATCACCAATAAATCTATAGACAAAAAATCATCGCATAATCCATATATGCAAGATTATGCTCGATTTTTGTATAGTTTTTAATTGGTGCTTAGTATTACATCAAAAAGAGCTGCCACAGCTTAATACTAATCCTCAATCAACCTATAGACAAATCCTCGGCTGAAATAAGCCCATTCTTCGTCAAGCTCCCTTGCCGGGCGACAAGCCCGCCTGCAGTCGCTTTCCTAGACTGGTCTTATTTCATCTGTCGGCTTTGTCTATAGAACGATTAAAGATTAGTATAATACCGTGACAGCTCCTATTTTTATAAACTCATTCTCCCTCGTAGGTAACTATCGAGCGGACATCGTAATTTTTCAGCTTTTCCCTGCCTTTAAGGTCGGTAAGCTCAATAAGACACACGATCCTTACCACTTCTCCGCCCAGCTGCTCAACAAGCTTTGCTGCCGCTTCAAGAGTTCCTCCTGTGGCGATAAGGTCGTCTATTATCACTACCTTGTCGCCTTTTTTCAGGGAATCGGTGTGTATCTCGATCTCTGCCTTGCCGTACTCCAGGTCATATTCCGCAGAGACTGTGGCTCTGGGGAGCTTGCCCTTTTTGCGGACGGGGACAAAGCTCTTTTTACGTGCGTAAGCTATGGGCGCACCGAACAGAAAGCCTCTGGCTTCAAGTCCCAGCACAGCATCAAACTCAACGTCATCAAGCTGACCGAGCATTTCATCAACTGCCGTCGAAAAGCCCTTGCCGCTCTGCAGCAGCGATGTAACATCACGGAAAATTATGCCCTTTTGAGGAAAATCGGGAATATTTGTTATATAATCTTTAAGCTCTTTCAAGTAAGACCCTCCCATACATCAGTATAGTGCCGTGTTTTATCAAAGAAATACATATTTCAGCACGAACATCACCGCAAGCACGTACATAAGCGGATTTATCTGCTTTGCCTTGCCGCATACGAGGTTTATTACAACGTAGGAAATGATACCGATGGCGATACCCTCAGAAATGCTGTAGAAAAGGGGCATTGCAAGTATGCAAAGATATGCGGGGATAGCAGAGGTGTAGTTTGTCTCATCTACTTTAAGTTCGGCGATGGTGGAGAACATAAGGAAGCCTACGATTATCAGCGCAGGAGCTGTGGCAAATGAGGGAATGGCGATAAAGATGGGCGCCAGGAACATTGACAGCAGGAACAGCACCGCTGTTGTCAGAGCTGTAAGGCCTGTTCTTCCTCCTGCCGCAACGCCTGCCGAGGATTCAACAAAGGTTGTGGTGGTAGATGTTCCCAGTACCGCACCTGCCGATGTTGCAACTGCATCTGCCATAAGTGCGGGCTTGATGGCAGGCAGTCTGCCGTCCTTATCAAGCATATTTGCCTTTGTGCTTACTCCGATGATTGTGCCCAGAGTATCGAAAAGGTCAACAAAAAGGAACGAGAAAATAACGGCAATGAAATTGAATATTCCCACTGAACCGAGGTCGGCATTGAAGCACCGACCGAAGGTCTCGCCCAGCTTGGAAAAATCGGTCATTGCAAATGTGGGGAACAGCGAGAAATAGCTTTCGCCGTCAGGAACGTATATACCTGTCAGCTGGCATATTATGCCCAGTATCCATGTGCCGAACACGCCGATGAGTATTGAACCCTTTACCTTTTTGATATAAAGGACAGCTGTTATCATCAGTCCGATGATTGCAAGCAGTGCGCAGATGCCCGAGGTCGAAAAGTTCTCACGGAAATCAACCAGCGATACAAGCGTTGCCGAATCAACTGCAAGTCCTGCATTCTGAAGTCCGATAAATGCGATAAACAGACCTATTCCCACCGATACGGCACGTTTCAGCTCCAAGGGGATACAGTTGAAGATGCTTTCACGAACCTTTGTCAGCGAGAGAACGATAAAAATTATTCCCTCTATAAATACCGCCAGCAGTGCGGTCTGCCAGGAATAGCCCATAATGCCGCATACGGTGTAAGCGAAGTACGCATTCAGTCCCATTCCTGCCGAAAGCGCAAACGGCAGATTTGCCGCAAACGCCATAATGAGCGTTCCGAAGAATGATGCCAGGCAGGTGGCAAGAAGCACCGCCGTGCTGTCCATGCCCGCTGCGGAGAGAATGTTCGGATTGACCGCAAGTATATATGCCATTGTAACGAAAGTCGTAATGCCTGCCGCAATTTCTGTCTTGACTGTGGTGTTGTTTTGCTTTAATTTGAATAGCTTTTCAAACATTGACCTCACTCCTTGATATTTGCGGCAGATCCCCATGACATCTGCCGCATTATTCTGATTTTATCATAGCATGGTTTGCCTTAAAAGTCAAGGAATTTGCGGTATAGAACGAAAAGAGGGCTGCCGCAGTGTTAAACCGCAGCAGCCCTCTTTTGTTATATTCGCTTATGATATCTTTACTATCTTAGCAAAGTTTGCCATGATCTTCTTGGTTCCGACTGAATCAAATGCAATTTCAAGCATATGGTCGTTGCCCATGGGTTTGGAGGAGATAACGGTTCCCTCGCCGAAAACGTTGTGCTTTACTCTCTCGCCTGCGGTGTAGTCAACGGCGGCTGCCTTCTTGGCGGACTCCATTTTTTTGTTTGCCAGCTGGCTCTGGAGAGTGTATGTGTAAACGGGAGCGGTGATGATGTCATCGTCCTTTTTCTTTGTGGTCTTTACGGTTCCGTCAACTCTGTCGATGCAGTCCTTGTCTATCTCCTTGATGAACTTGGACTGGAAGTTGCGCTGGGTGGAACCGAACAGCATTCTCTGCTGAGCGTGGGTGATGTACAGCTTTTCCTTTGCACGGGTGATGCCCACGTATGCCAGTCTGCGCTCTTCTTCAAGCTCCTCGGGATTGTCCATGGTGCGGATAGGAGGGAATATGCCGTCCTCCATGCCTACGATGAACACTATGGGGAACTCCAGTCCCTTTGCGGAGTGCATGGTCATAAGGCAAACTGCGTCATCATCTGCGGAAAGCTTGTCGATATCGGTGTAGAGGGAAATTTCCTCCAGGAATCCGGAAAGTGTAGCCTCTTCGCCTGCTTCGGACTTTGCCTGCATATATGTGGCAATGTTGGATTTAAGTTCCTCAATGTTTTCGAGACGGGTGAGACCCTCATCGCCCTGACCCTTGAGCATGGTAGCATAGCCTGTTTTCTCGATAACTGCGTCAAACAGCTTGTCAAGAGGGAGCTTGTCGGCAGCTTCTTTCAGGTGGGTGAATATCTCGGAAGCCTTTACAAGGGAAGCGGACTTTTTGCTCAGGGGAGCATAGCTCTCGGAGTTCTTCATTACATCAATGGGTGACAGCTTCAGGTCAATGGAGATCTGCTCTATCATTGAAAGCGTGCTGTCGCCGATGCCTCTCTTCGGCTCGTTTACTATTCTCTTGAAGCGGAGCATATCATCGGGGTTGTTGATAACGGAGAGATATGCAACGATATCCTTTATTTCCTTGCGGTCATAGAACCTCATACCGCCGATAACACGGTAGGGGATAGACTGTGCGGAAAATGCTTTTTCAAGTGAGTTTGACTGTGCGTTCATTCTGTAGAGAACTGCAAAGTCGCTGTATTTTCTGCCGTCCTTTACGCCGTTCATTATAGTAGTTGCAACGAACTTGGACTCGGCAGCCTCGTCGGAAGCCTTGTAAACTGTTATCTTTTCGCCCTCGCCCAGATCTGTCCACAGGGACTTGGGCTTTCTGCTCATATTGTTTGCGATAACGGAGTTTGCGGCGTTAAGTATATTCTGGGTGGAACGGTAGTTCTGCTCCAGTCTGATAACGTGGCAGCCCTCGAACTGCTGCTCAAATGACAGGATATTTTCGATTGTAGCGCCTCTGAAACGGTAGATGGACTGGTCATCATCACCTACAACGCAGAGGTTTCCGCTCTTCTCCGAAAGCAGGGAAACAAGGCGGTACTGAGCGGTGTTGGTGTCCTGATACTCATCGACCATGATGTACTTGTACAGATTTCTGTAATGATCCAGCACATCTGGCTGAGACTCGAACAGCTGAACGGTCAGCATGATGATATCGTCAAAATCAAGGGCATTTGCCTCTTTAAGACGGGTCTGATATTCCTTGTATATCTTTGCGAGAGTGACCTTTCTGTAGTCTCCGGCGGACTCTTCTTCAAAAGCGGCGGGAGTGATGAGCTTATCCTTTGCGGAGGATATTGCCGCAGCCACTGCCTTTGGAGGGAATGCCTTATCGGAAATGTCAAGAGCTTCCATGCAGGTCTTGATAAGTCTCTGGCTGTCATCGCTGTCGTAGATTGTGAAGCCAGAAGCATAGCCCAGCTTGTCGATCTCTCTTCTGAGTATGCGCACGCAGGCAGAGTGGAATGTGGAGGCGTTTACCTGACCGCCCTGTTCCTCGCCCAGCATCTTCGCAAGTCTTTCTTTAAGCTCACCCGCAGCCTTGTTTGTAAAGGTGATTGCAAGTATGTTCCATGGCTTTACGGGGTCGGAAGCAACTATCTCGGCAAGTCTTGAAACGGTTGCCTCGTCCCTTTCGCCGTTATAATTATTCAAAAACGCAATGTCGTCATCGGAAAGAGCCGCATATGCTTCCTCGTCCTGATAAGCGTTTCCGAACAGGACCATGTTTGCGATACGGTTGACAAGAACGGTAGTCTTTCCGCTTCCTGCGCCTGCAAGGATAAGTACGGGGCCTTTGATGGCGAAAACAGCTTCCCTCTGCTTATCGTTCATTTTTTCAAAATACTTTTCCAGTGCGGCTTTCTTTGCCTTAATGAAATCATCCATTATATTCATGCTCTCCTATATAAATGATAAATGCGGTTTGATATACGCCGTTACTATCTCTTTCGGCGCTGCTTTGACTATTATACCACATTTTGTTTTTCATAGGAATAGGTAAAATTCAGATTTAACATTTTTATAATAATTATTTTTGCCACGTTTTCGGACAACAATGGATAAACGGCTATGTATGGGGAAAAATAGCTGTTGAATGTTACAGCAAAGGAATGATCGTATGAGCAAAAATGTCAGCGGAAGCGGCAGAGATAAATGGTCAACGGGCTTTGGCTTCATAATGAGCGCCGCAGGTTCGGCGGTGGGACTGGGAAATATCTGGAAGTTCCCCTATGTCTGCGGCACAGGCGGAGGAGCATTGTTCCTTGCTGTGTATATTTTCTTTGTGCTGGTGCTGGGCTATCCCATTCTGCTGACGGAGCTTTCTGTGGGCAGGCACGGCGGAAGCAATGCGGTAGATGCCTGCGAAAAGATAAAAAAGGGCTGGGGCTTTGCGGGAGGCTTCGGCGTGGCAGGCTCTGCGGCGGTGCTTGCCTATTACTGCACCGTCGGCGGCTGGGTGATGAAATACCTTTTCAGCACAGCTTCGGGGAATATCCCATTGCCCTCATATTTCTCAGAATACAGCACTATGGCGGCGGAGCCTGTTGTATGGCAGACGGTTTTTCTGCTGATAAACGGCATTATAGTAGTATTCGGCGTATCAAAGGGCATTGAAAAGGTGTCGTCGGTGCTTTTGCCGCTGCTGCTGGTGTTCCTTGTGGGGCTGATGATATATTCCCTGACCCTGAACGGGGCGGCGGAGGGCGTGAAGTTCTTACTTATGCCTGACTTTTCAAAGATAAGCAGCTTCGGCGATGTGGCTGACATTGTTGTTAAAGCCATGGGACAGGTGTTTTTCTCATTGTCGCTGGGAATGGGCACTCTTATAACCTACGGCAGCTATCTTGAAAAGGACAACGACCTGAGCCGCAGCACATGGATAATCGTCACCATTGACACAGCTATTGCCATGATAAGCGGACTTACCGTGCTTCCTGCGGTGTTTGCCATGGGGCTGGAGCCTGACGAGGGAGCGGGGCTTATCTTCTCCACCCTGACGGCGGTGTTCGGTGGACTGAGCTATGGGCGTATTGCGGGAACGGTGTTCTTTGCACTTGTGCTTTTTGCGGCGATAACCTCTTCAATTTCTCTGCTGGAAACTATAGTTTCGTTCCTCACCGAGCGTTATGGGCTTTCACGGCTGAAAGCCACGGTTATACCTGTCATTATAATAGGTCTGCTGTGCGTGCCTGCTTCCCTTTCCTACGGTGTGCTGTCTGACGTAAGGATCTTCGGGCTGACGGTGTTTGAACTGTTTGTTTTCCTTTCCGACCAGATAATAATGCCGCTGGGAGGCTTTTTCCTCTGTATTCTTGCGGGGCGGATATGGGGGAGAAAGAATATGGAGCGGGAGATATCCTCCGACGGAAGATATCCCTTCAGGCTGGCGGGAGTGTTTGATGTTATGATAAAATATCTCTCTCCCGCAATGATAATCATTGTATTCGTTTCGTACTTTATCAGATAAAGACAGGTAAAAATGTTGACCTTATATGCGGTTTTATCTACCGACAAATCCAAAATTATATGCTATAATGATGTCAATGAAAATCACATCAAAGGAGCTGCTTGGTATGTTAAAGACCGCATATAAAGAAAATGTTACCGTTCTCCCCGGCGTGTTCCGTGAGAGAATGTCCCTTAACTGTGCTTATCTTATAGGACTGGATCCGCAGTGCCTGCTCCAGAACTTCTACCTTGAAGCAGGAATAATTATCCCCGGTCTGCAGGTAGTGGATGACCCTGCAAAGGCAAACCTCCACTGGGGCTGGGAAGCTCCCACCTGCCAGCTGAGAGGTCATTTCCTGGGTCACTGGCTCTCCGCTGCTGCCTACTATGTGGCATATGACCATGACGCAGAGCTGAAAGTAAAGCTTGACAAGATAATCTCCGAGCTTGCACGCTGTCAGCAGCTCAACGGCGGCGAGTGGATAGGCTCTATCCCCGAAAAATACTTTGACAAGCTTGCAAAGAGACAGTACATCTGGTCTCCTCAGTATGTTATGCACAAGACCATAATGGGACTTATGCACGCTTACACCTATGCAGGCAATGAGCAGGCAATAGAGATAATCGACCACCTGGCTGACTGGTATCTCCGCTGGACTGAGGCTATGCAGAGCGTTAATCCCCACGCTGTTTACAGCGGCGAGGAAGCAGGTATGCTGGAGGTATGGGCTTCACTTTACGAGATAACCAAGAACGAAAAGTATATGACCCTTGCCCGGAGATACTGGAATCCCGGACTTTTCGGAAATCTTGCGGCAGGTAAGGATTCCCTTTCCATCTGCCACGCAAATGCAAGCATTCCCTTTATCCACGGCGCTGCAAAGCTTTATGAGGTAACAGGCGACGAAAAATGGAGAGACCTGGCTGAGCGTTTCTGGAAGTTTGCAGTTACCGACCGTGGAATGTACTGCACCGGCGGACAGAATGCAGGCGAATTCTGGGTTCCTCCTTATATGCAGGGACATTTCCTCGGCGAGACAAATCAGGAGTTCTGCACAGTTTATAATATGGTAAGAGTTGCTTCCTACCTCTTCAAGTGGACAGGCGACAAGAAATATGCAGATTACATAGAGCGCAGCCTTTACAACGGCTTCCTTGCTCAGCAGAATGCAGTTACAGGTATGCCCACATACTTCCTGCCCCTTGCTGCGGGAAGCAAAAAGAAATGGGGCAGCAAGACCCACGACTTCTGGTGCTGCCATGGAACCATGGTGCAGGCGCAGGCATTGTACCCCGAGCTTATTTATTACAGAGATGAAGATAGCAATAAGCTTATCGTAAGCCAGTATATCCCCTCAAAATATGAGTTTGACCATAATGGCAACAGCATTTCCATTGAGCAGACCACGGGCATGAAGTACTATAACGATCAGGCTTTCTTTGATGAGCATGATGACGGTCAGATGTCAAGATGGCTGCTGAAATTCATCGTAAAGACCGCTTCTCCCGAGAAGTTTACCGTTGCTTTCAGAATACCTGTATGGGCAAAGGGTGAACCTGTGGTGGAGATCAACGGCAAAAAGCCCGAGAGCCTTGACATTGCCGACGGATACCTGAACATTACTGCCGAATGGAACAGCGACATGGTTCAGATATTCTTCCCCAACGGAATAGTTATGGAGTCCCTGCCCGATATGCCCGAAATGGCTGCGGCTGTTGACGGTCCTATCGTTCTTGCGGGCATCATCGACAAGGACTGCGGACTTGTGGGAGCGGACGATCCCGACAATGTATTCACATGGCAGACAGAGCACACCTACGGCACATTCCCCTGGAAGCAGAATTCCTACCGCACAAAGGGTCAGCCTGTGAACATCACCTTCAAGCCCCTTTACGATGTTACTGACGAGACATACACAGTTTACTTCACCAAGAAGTAATTTTTGTACTGCATGGGGGTCATGCCCTCGTGCTTTCGGAACATTTTCATAAAATATTTTTCGTCGTTGAAGCCGCATGAAAATGCGGCTTCTTTTATGCTTACATTTTCCGAGGACAGTAGGTTTTTTGCGACTTCAATGCGGCATTTGTTAAGGAAGCCTATAAGGGGCATACCTGTTTCCTTTTTGAAAAGTGCGGAAAAATATTCGGTGTTGTAGTGAAATTCTGCTGCAATATCCGAGGCGGAAAGCTGCCTGTGGCAGTTGGATTTTATCCATTCACGGGCGGAAGCTATGACGGGGGAGATGCTTGATCGGCTGCCGTTTACGCCGTCGATATGCTCCTGTGTAAGCTCCATAAGCAGCAGAGACATGGAGCAGGCGGGGAGAGCCCCGCTGTAAAGATCCTCACGGCGGGAAAAATCCAGAAGCTGCCTGAAAAGCATCTCACAGCGGCTGTTGGGGACACTGCCATATTCGGGGATAGCTATTTCAAAGCTTTCCGTCACGCCGCTCTCATATATTTCAAAGGGGACAATGGGCTTGAAGTGCGCCCAAAGATAGGACAGCCTGCCATCGGAGGGTGCGTGTCCGAAATGCTCCTCATCGGCGGGGAGCAGGATATATTCGCCCTTGGAAACGGCATATTCCTTTCCGCCCGATGTTATGTTCAGCGTGCCCTCGGTAACGAGGATAAGAACGCAGCAGTTAAGCGTGCGCCGCTGGTGTGTAAAAGTCTCACGGCTCACAAAATTTCCGCAGGAAAAAAAGCGCAGCTGCGATGATGTGCTGTAAAATATACGCATATTATCACCATAGATAAGTTTTTTCTCAGTATATAATGTAACGGCGATTTTGTCAAGCTTTGATTACGGTAAAAACTCCCGCTGTGCCGCCTGATTGAACGGAGCTGCCAAGCCGAATGTCAAATGCGGGAACATACTGCCGCAGATACATATAAAGAGGCGGGGAGCTTATGGCTTTGTAATATGCTGACAGACCTTTTTCCAGCAGCGATGTTATGCTGTCAGCCGTCAGACCCTTGCAGCGGCTTTCGATGTCCTTAACGTCATTTTCCGTCAGTTCAAGGGCTAACGGCTTCCCAATAATTGCTCTGCCAAGAAGGTTATCCGCAATTACCTCGGCAATGTTCAGGTACATTTGCCTGTAGTCGTCATTACGTTCATGAGCGTAGGATTCAAGCAGGCGGATAATATCGGCTTCGCTGAAAAGGCGGCAGAGCTTGTTTTCAAGGCAAATGCAGCGGTAATAATCGCAGATGAACATTACACCTTTAAGCTTGCTGTCGCAGGCGTTTTGACCCAGCAGGGGATAGTCTATATTACATGGGTAGCCTGCGCCGTCAAACTGTGCGGAATAGTTGCGTCTGAATTCGTCATAGGCCTTTTCGGTGACATAGCGGTACTCGTGATTATCTGCGTTGATGCGGGTATTGTAGGCGGTGCGAAATATTTTCATGCTTTCCTCAAAAAGCCTGAGAATTTCCACTGAGCCTTGCTTCAATATGCTGCTCATGGGCATATTTACAAGGGCACTTGCGGCTTTTTCGTGGGAGCGCAGGCTGAGCAGATACACGTCCGAGCGATATAACACGGAAGAAGCAAGCATCTGTGCCCTGCTTTCGGATATGCTTCCGCTTTGACTGCGGGTGAACTGTATGGCTGTTTCGGTAAATTCGTTTTCAAGGGCTTTTTTTATTTCAAGCTGTTTGGCGGTGTTCAGCATACCGCTTTCGATGCAGAGGCTTATAAGCTCCATTGTGTAGTTTTCGGGGGAAAGGCTGCCAAATTTTCCGGATACTATTTCGTTGCTCATAGTTCCTCCTCGATAAGTGAGCGGAGCATTTCAAGGCTTCCGCCGCTTTTTTGCTCCCATAGCGCGTACATTTTTGCTATTACGGCTCTGTCGGACAAATTATCGTGGGTCTCATTTTTCATATAGGCGAATATCTCCGCAAGCTCAGCGAAAAAATCCGCTTGCTCTTTGGGAAGATAGCTGCTTTGTGAAAATGAGGATATCATTATTGGGAGGACACTTTCGCCGAAAAATACACGTCCACTGTCATTATAAGCAGAAGCCTCGGCGGCTGCCAGCTCATATGCTTCCTTTGGGGTAAGGGTTATTTCCGAATATCTTTGCGACAGGGATAAAATATCATCGGCGGTTTTGGCAAGCTTTGTTTTGTTATTCAGTTGTAGAAGATACACAATATCAGTCTCCTTGTTTTGTTTGAAATGCTAATTGAAAAAATGCTTAAAATGTGGTATGATATACCATGTAGAGCTGTATATCTTTGTTGATATACAGCTTTTAATTTTCATTATAGCATTTAAAAACAAGGCTGTCAAGATAAAAATATGGCTGCTGCAGCGTTATGCTGCGGCAGCCTTTTGTGTTATGATGTTGTTGCGGGTGATTTTTTCATTTGTCCGTACCTGCGCCTTACGGCGGAAACTGAAACGCAATTTCTGCGAAATTGCTCTCAGTTTCAAGCCGCCTGCAAAAAAAGATTTTGGTATATTAAAGATAAAATATTTGTTTAGCGTGATTTTTAATTTTCAGTGCAGGCGGCTTTAGGACTTTTTATTCAGTCGGATAACGTTTTAATCATTCATATTGCAAGCGAAAAGATTTCGCTGTCTGCGGACAGCGACCAAATGGCTCCGCCCTTTGGAAACCTGCAAGCCTTTCGGGAAAAAGGCTTGACCTAAACCCTTTACCTTTGTGCTTATTTGTGCGGATTTTTTTGTTTAGTGCCACACAAGCTTTAAAAAAATGAACTGCTGCATCTTATGCAACAGCCCTGTATTATTTTCTTCCTATTATAAGCTCATGCAGCACGCCGAACCACTCCCTTACCCAATAGGAAGGCAGCAGAGGGGGATAGGTGGGTGAGCTTTTACTGTAGCATTCAAGCCCTTGCTTTGAGGCTATCATTTTTGCACGCAGCTGATGAAATTCGCTGGTGATGATGACCGCCTTTCGGCTCATTCCCATGCTGTCAAATATTTCAAGAGAATTTCTTATATTCTGGAACGTATTTTCTGACTTGTCCTCCATGATTATCCTGTCGGGGGAGATGCCCTTTTCCACAAGTGAATTTTTTATTGCCTGAGCTTCGGACATTGGTTCGTCGCTGCCCTGTCCGCCTGAGGCGATACATATGACGTTTTCGTTCTCGGTCATATAATCATAAGCGGCGTCAATGCGCTTTTGCAGCATAAGAGACGGCCCGTTTTCCTTTACTCTGCACCCGAGAACTATTACGGTCGTCGGCTCATCGGGCAGGTTATTCGCTGCACTTATCATCAGCACCGATATGACTATTGCCGTTATAACGCCTATTACCGCAAGGGCGGCTATGGCGGTTATTATCACCTTTCCCGCCTGTGTCTTGTAAGCAGTTTTTATAAGGCTCACAAATGCGCTGCGCTTTACAAGTATGACCGTCAGCAGGGCGCAGATAAACATTCCCGCAGCGCTGCCGATGTTTGGCTTTGTGAATACTGCCGCTGCCAGGAACAGCAGGAAAAGCAGCACCAGAACCAGTTCTATCAAAAGAAAGCACACCTGTGACGGTGTGCTTTTTGCCAAAATGCTCATTACATTGCCTGCTTGATGGCTTCTTTAAGAGCCTTGGCAAGCTGGTCGGGACATGATGTTCCTCTGCCGTTGCAGTTTACGCCTTCGAGACGGGAGATAACGTCCTCAGCCTTCATGCCCTCAACGAGCTTGGAGATGCCCTGAGTATTGCCGTTGCAGCCGCCTACGAAGCGAACCTTGTTGATGATACCGTTTTCGATATCAATTTCGATCTTTCTGGAACAAACGCCCTTGGGTGTATATTCTACAGTCATTTTTATCACCTTTCAGTACTTATTTTTTGTTGCACAGCTTCAGGATTCGGTCTATGTTATCCTTGTCGGTGGTGTACATCCCTATTGGTGTGGGCTTCATATTATAAAGTCCGTGGAAGTCGGAGCCGCCTGTTACGATAAGGTCATATTCATTTGCCTTTGCCAGCAGTGTTGCCTGCTGCTCCTCATTGGCTGAATAGTGGAACACCTCAACTCCGTCGATTTTGCCCTCCTTGGCGAGATCGTCCAGCAGTTCAAGTGAATCATACACCACAGGGTGAGCCATGACCGCTGCGCCCCTTGCGGAATGGATAAGATCCAGCACATAGTTGATATCGGGATATTCACGCTCAACTATACAGGAACCCGTTTTTTCGTTGAAAAGCTCATCGTCCAGCTTTCCGTAGAAGTGGTTGGAATAGCCGTACTCGATAAGCGCATGAAGGATATGCTGCTTATAGATGCTTTTTGAGCCCACAACGTGCTTTGTGATATCCTCAGCAGTTATGGGATAGAGCTTCAGGACATTTTCCACGGTCTCCTTTGCGCAGGACTGACGTATCTCGCTGCATCTGCGGCAGATACCCTCCAGTCTGTCAGGCTTCTGGGGAGCATAGCAGAGGATATGCACCTTTCTGCCACGGGTCTTGTCCCATGCGGTAAGCTCAACGCCGGGAATGGTCTGTATTCCGTATCGGTCTCCCAGGACCTTTGCCCTTGAGATCGACGACATTGTGTCGTGGTCGGTAATGGATATAAAGTCAAGCCCTATGCGCTTTGCCTGGGCAATGACATCTTCAACACCCAATGAACCGTCGGAAAGAGTAGTATGTACGTGAAGGTCGCCTTTCATAAATCATCCGATCCTTTCCTGTGTGCAGTAAATTTTATACACGTATATTATTATAACATAATTATATGCGCCGTTGCAATAGTATTTTCAATAATTTCATTATATTTTCACAGACATTTGTTGAAAGCTTTGAGATATTACAAATATGAATAATTTTAGCAATAGTATTGGCTTTTGTGATAATTTGATGAAACTTTTCTCGTGGTTGATTTACCGTCTTGTAAATTTCAAACGTTTATGTTATAATAGATTGTGCTAGTATAATATCAATGTGATATCGGACGGCGAAAGACGAGCCTCCGTATTTAGAAAGGATGAAACGAATGGCTTTACACTACAGCTTCTCAAATGTTACTCCGCAGATCGAGCGTCTGGCTGATATGTGCGTCAGCAACGGTGCCATCGACCCTGAGCTTTACTCCAAGTATGAAGTAAAAAGAGGTCTGAGAGATATTAACGGAAAGGGCGTTCTGGCGGGTCTTACCGAAATATCCGAGATAGTTTCCTATACCATTGAGGATAATGAGATGATCCCATGCGACGGAAAGCTTTTTTACAGAGGATACAACATAAATGACCTGGTCAATGGTTTCGGCAAGGATAAGAGATTTGGCTTCGAGGAGACCACTTATCTGCTCCTTTTCGGAAAGCTGCCCAATAAAGCCGAGCTGAAAGAGTTCTGCGACCTGCTTGCGGACTACAGAAAGCTTCCCACCACCTTTGTGCGTGACATTATGATGAAATCCCCCAGCAGCGATATCATGAACAGTATTGCAAGGGGAGTTCTCACCCTGTTTTCATATGACGAATATCCCAATGATACATCTATCCCCAACGTGCTGAGGCAGTCGCTGGAGCTTATCGCACTTATGCCCCTTATTGCGGTTTACGGCTATCAGTGCAAGAACTATTATCTTGACGGCGAGAGCTTCATAATCCACCAGCCTGTGGCTGAGTATTCAACGGCTCAGAACATTCTTCATCTTCTCCGCCCCGACAGCAAGTTTACCGAACTGGAAGCAAAGGTGCTGGATATTGCTCTGGTGCTTCATGCGGAGCATGGCGGCGGAAACAACTCCACCTTTACCACTCACGTTGTAACATCTTCTGGCACCGATACTTATTCTGCAGTTGCTGCGGCTCTCGGTTCCCTCAAGGGTCCCAAGCACGGCGGCGCAAATGTAAAGGTAACGGCAATGTTCGAGGATCTCAAGGCGAATATCTCCGACTGGACCGACGAGGAAGAGGTAGCACGCTATCTTACACGTCTTCTCAGAAAGGACGCTTTTGATAAGTCGGGTCTTATCTATGGTATGGGTCATGCGGTATATTCCATTTCCGACCCCAGAGCAAATATTTTCAGAGGCTTTGTTGACAAGCTTGCCACTGAAAAGGGCATGGAAAAGGAGCTGGGACTTTATCACATGGTAGAGCAGCTTGCCCCCAAGGTAATTTCTCAGGAAAGACATATTTACAAGGGAGTTTCCGCAAACGTCGACTTCTACAGCGGATTTGTATATAGTATGCTGGGACTTCCTCCCGAGCTTTATACTCCGCTTTTTGCCATTGCACGTATTTCGGGCTGGTGCGCTCACCGTATCGAGGAGCTTTCCAACGCAGGAAAGATAATCCGTCCCGCATACAAGAGCGTAAGCAAGCACAGAGAATACACTTCTCTTGCGGACAGATAAATCTTAAATAAGCAAAACCAGCAAGCCGCCATATCAATTTAATGATACGGCGGCTTGCTGGTTTATACTAATCTTCAATCGCTCTATAGGCAAAGCCGAGGATTTGTCTGTAGGTTGATTGAAGATCAGTATTAATTAGGGGGTATTATGGTATTGTTATTTTTTGCGTTTGGAAGCCGAATGGCACATTCCTGCACTTGCGCAGTGTGCGCAGTTGTTGCCGCAGGTGGATTTGCCCGACCTCTTATCCTTAACGATAGACCGGACTGCAAGTCCTACGATAGCTGCAAGTATAAGCAAAACTATTACTGTTGCCATATCGAACACTCCTTTAAAAGTCGGGGACGGAAGCTCCGTCCCCGCTTACAGTTATTACCGGGTTTTAATTAAGCCTTTACCTTATTGTCGGAAAGACGTGTTGCTTCCTTATAAGGTCTTACGAGCATGTAGATCATGAATACGATGATCGCAATGGCAACGATGAGACCAAGGATATTTACATTGCCTGTGAAGAGGTTGCCGATCTGGTTGATGCAGAGAGCAACTGCATAAGCAAAGCCGCACTGATATGTGATAGCAAATGCTGTCCACTTACCGTTGTTCATCTCTCTCTTGATAGCACCCATTGCAGCGAAGCAAGGTGCGCAGAGGAGGTTGAATACCAGGAAGGAGTAACCGCTTACGCTTGTGAAGGCTGCTGCGATAGCATCATATGTGGAAGCATCTCCGCCGCCGTAAAGGATACCCATTGTACCAACGATGTTCTCCTTTGCAACGAGACCTGTGATAGATGCAACGGCTGCCTGCCAGTTGCCCCAGCCGAGAGGTTTGAAGATCCAAGCGAATACGCCGCCGATCGCTGCGAGGATACTGAAGTCGATCTCGTCCTCACTGAGCATACGGAATGTGCCGTCAACAACGCCGAAGTAAGTGGTGAACCATACAAAGATTGTAGAAAGAAGGATTACTGTACCTGCCTTCTTGATGAAGGACCAGCCACGCTCCCACATGGATCTGAGGAGGTTGCCTACTGTAGGAAGGTGGTATGCGGGAAGCTCCATAACGAAGGGAGCAGGATCGCCGGAGAACATCTTAGTCTTCTTAAGCATGATACCGGAGATGATGATTGCTGCAACACCGATGAAGTATGCGGAGGTTGCAACCCAGGGAGAACCGCCGAAGATAGCACCTGCTACCATGGAGATGAAAGGAACCTTAGCGCCGCAGGGGATAAAGGTTGTGGTCATGACAGTCATACGTCTGTCTCTTTCGTTTTCAATAGTACGGGAAGCCATGATACCGGGAACGCCGCAGCCTACACCTACCAGCATAGGAATGAAGGACTTACCGGAAAGACCGAACTTTCTGAAGATTCTGTCCATTACGAATGCGATACGAGCCATGTAACCGCAGGACTCAAGGAATGCGAGGAGAAGGAAGAGTACCAGCATCTGAGGTACAAATCCGAGAACTGCACCAACACCGGCTACGATACCATCAAGGATAAGACCGTTGAGCCAATCGGGTGTGCCTTCGATTGCGTCACCGATGAGAACGGGGATACCGGGAACCCATACACCGTAATCAGCGGGATCGGGATCTGCGCAGTTATACTTAACAAATGCGTCAACAGCATCTGCAAGATCAGCGCCTGTTGCTTCAACATCTTCTGTAGCAAGTGTTTCTTCATCTTCCACAGTGTATGTAACTGTATCAGCTTCGGTGAACATTGCAGTGAGTTCGGAAAGCTTTGCAGCAGCTGCATCAACGCTGAATGTTTCGGATTCGGGATCAATAGCATCTTCGATATCGGCTGTATCGGTGCCGTTTTCCTGAGCCTTTTCAATGAATGCTTCAATGACAGCGGGGGAATCGCCGTATTCGTCAGCAGCTTCTTCGTAAGCGCCTGTGCCTATTCCGAGGAGGTGCCAGCCGTCGCCGAAGAGACCGTCGTTAGCCCAGTCAGTTGCGGAAGCTCCGACTGTTACCATTGCGATGTAGTAAACCAGGAACATTACAACTGCGAAAATAGGAAGACCGAGGATTCTGTTTGTAACGATCTTATCGATCTTATCGGAAACGGTAAGCTCGCCCTTGTTCTTCTTCTTGAGGCAGTCCTTAATAATGGAAGCGATGTAGATGTAACGCTCGTTGGTGATGATGCTCTCGCTGTCATCGTCCATTTCCTTTTCGGCAGCAGCGATATCCTGCTCAATGTGTTCTCTCTTGTCAGCGGGAATGTTGAGCTTTTCAAGAACCTTATCATCACGCTCAAAAATCTTGATGGCGTACCATCTTTGCTGCTCCTCGGGGATATCGTGGAGAACAGCTTCTTCAATATGAGCGATAGCGTGTTCAACGCAGCCGCAGAAGCTGTGCTGGGGGATCATGGGAACCTTGGACTCCGCAGCCTTGATAGCCTCTTCGGCAGCCTCGTTGATTCCTGTGCCCTTCAGAGCGGATATCTCAACGACCTTGCAGCCAAGCTCCTTGGCAAGCTGATCGGTGTTTATCTTGTCGCCGTTCTTGCGGACAACGTCCATCATGTTGATAGCGCATACAACGGGGATGCCAAGCTCAACCAGCTGAGTGGTGAGGTAAAGGTTACGCTCCAGGTTAGTACCGTCAATAATATTGAGGATAGCGTTGGGGCGCTCGGTGATGAGGTAGTTTCTTGCAACTACTTCTTCAAGGGTGTAAGGGGAAAGAGAGTAGATACCGGGAAGGTCAGTGATAACAACGTCCTTATGACCCTTGAGTTTTCCCTCTTTCTTTTCAACTGTTACGCCGGGCCAGTTACCTACGAACTGGTTTGAACCTGTCAGCGCATTGAACAGTGTGGTTTTACCTGCGTTAGGGTTACCCGCAAGTGCGATTTTAATTTCCATATCATAGATCCTTTCAATAAAGTTTGAGTACGCTAACTTGTGCCTATGCTAAAATCGAAACGGCTCAGCCGATCTCGATCATTTCAGCATCAGCTTTTCTGAGCGAAAGCTCATATCCACGGACGGTTACCTCAATGGGATCGCCCAGGGGAGCTACCTTACGTATATAGATCTCGGTACCCTTGGTGATACCCATATCCATAATTCTGCGCTTTACAGCGCCCTCGCCTGTCAGCTTCTTTACAGTGACTGTTGAGCCGATCTTTGCTTCTTTGAGTGTCATTATAAAACCTCCTCCTTATTATACCATGATCTTGCTTGCCATTTCCTTTGAAACGGCTACTCTTGATTCCTTGACGTTGACGATAACGTTGCCGCTTATCTCACTGATAACGGTAACGGTTCCGCCTGCAACAAAGCCAAGGTTCTCAAGGAACTTTCTTGTCTCGGGATTTCCGCCTACTTTTTTAATGATGTTTTCTTCTCCTGCAGTTGCTAAAGTTAACGGCATCATATCTTCCTCCGCCTTATTTATTAAGTTAGATTAAGCTAACTTAATGTCATTTAATATGGTTAGCTCTCACTAACCATAATATATAATACACCCGATTTTGTCGTATGTCAAGGCCTTTTGTTATCATATGCTAATTTTTGGAGATTTGAAGTATAAATTCGACTAATCTAACATATTGATTGGTCAATATATACAAACGCCTGTTTTTTTGGGGGGATAAGTACATATAATGAAAAGAAAAAGATAATACAACGTGTATTGGAGTCTGATGGTTATATGAATGAGAGGATATCATATAGTATAAGCTGCTGAGGGGTGAGCGGATATCAGGCAGGGGATATAATGTATGTTATATGTATATTCGGTTTTGGGGAGGATAGACTATGTAAATGGCAAATGGTAAGTATAGTAGGGAAGTATATAAGTAGAGGCAAATATAATATATTAAGTGTAAGTATTTAAGAGTGAAGGAGGTATAGAAGAGTGTGTAATTAGTTGTAAAGGTCTGATAATGCTAAACTATTTGTGCACCCTGCCACTAAAATTTGACAAGAAATGCTATGACACTGTGCAGTTATCCAAAAGCAAAAAAAAGGCTTGACAAGAGGGGCTGTATATGATATGATATAAAAGCTCTCTCCGAGAGAGACAAACAAACCGAGAGCTAAAAAGCTTGAGGGACACATCGAAAAAGAATTTGAAAAAAGTTGAAAAAGCACTTGACAAACTCAAAAAGATGTGATATAATAAATAAGCTGTCTCGCAAGAGAGG